>RCUN01000199.1_pt1 | contig 53498 bp, 56 predicted proteins | sample 2166181 | NCBI WGS metagenome assembly RCUN01 (sample SAMN09932603, study PRJNA488358) | compost metagenome | feature: garden; material: soil; isolation source: compost soil in crotononitrile-enriched culture | place: Germany: Experimental Botanical Garden Goettingen | collected 2016-01-27 | reverse complement strand
AGGCATGACTGAAACAGAGAGGGTGCCATGGGCACCCTCTCTGTTTTGGCGGTGAAGCCAGATGTTGATGCCCCGTCGGCTTATTCGTCCATAAAGAGCTCGAGTAGCACATTCAGGTAGCGATGGCCGAGGGACGTCAACTGCCAGCTGTCGCCGAGATCCTCGATAAGCTCCTTGGTCTGGGCAATCGCCAGCATAGTCTCCACCCGCTCCAGCGGCAGCCCGGTGTAGGCCTCGAACTCCGCCTTGGGGGCCGGTTCAAACAATCTGAACCGGTTCATAAAGTACTCCAGCGGCAGATCGTCCGCGCTCACCTGCCACTGGCTGTCCAGATAGGGGCGGGCAGGGTCCAGATAACCCTTGGGGTGCTTCACCTTGGCGGTGCGCAGGATCTGCTGGTTCGCGAGATCCGTCACCTTGCCGTGGGCGCCGCAGCCGATGCCCAGATAGTCACCAAAGCGCCAGTAGTTGAGGTTGTGGCGGCACTGATAGCCCGCCTTGGCGTAGGCCGAGATCTCGTACTGCTGATAACCCTGGGCGGTGAGCATGGCGTGACCCTGCTCGTAGATGTCCCACAGAGTGTCATCTTCCGGCAGCTTGGGGGGCTTGGAGGCGAACGCGGTGTTCGGCTCTATGGTGAGCTGATACCAGGAGAGGTGCGGCGGCGCGCAGTCGATGGCCTGCTGCAGATCATAGAGGGCGTCCTCCAGGCTCTGATCCGGCAGGCCGTGCATCAGATCCAGGTTGAAGGTGGGCAACTTGATGGCGTGGGCCAGCTCAGCGGCCTTGCGCGCCTCTTCCGGGCCGTGAATGCGGCCGAGGCGGGTCAATTTTTCCTGCTGGAAGCTCTGCACCCCGATGGAGATGCGGTTGATGCCTGCCCGCTGGAAGCCGGCGAACTTGTCCGCCTCCACCGTGCCCGGGTTGGCCTCCATGGTGATCTCGCAATCCGGGGTCAGGGGGATGCGGGCGCGCACCCCGTCCAGCAGCGCCTGCATGGCTTCCACGGAGAGCAGACTCGGCGTACCACCGCCGATAAAGATGGAGGAGAGCGGGCGCCCCTGGGCCCAGTGCAGATCCTGGCTCAGATCCTCCAGCAGGGCGGCCACGTACTCCAGGTGGGGCAGCTCCCCCTTCTGGGCGTGGGAGTTGAAGTCGCAGTAGGGGCACTTCTGGACGCACCAGGGCACATGGATATAGAGGGAGAGGGGCGGCAGTTGCAGCATGGTGTTTCCAGTATTCAAAAAATCAAAATGGGGGCCGGTCGGGCTGGCCCCCATTGTAGATGAAATGCGTGCCGGCGTATCCCGGCGCCCGGTCGGGTCTCAGTGCGCCGCGGCCAGCGCCGCCTTGAGCTTGACCAGAGCCTGGCCGCGATGGCTGAGCTGGTTCTTGAGCTCTGCCGGCATCTGGGCCGAGGTGCAGTCGTGGTCGGGCACGAAGAACACGGGGTCATAGCCAAAGCCATGCTGGCCGCGGGGTTCGTCGATGATCATCCCCTCCCAGCTCGCCTGGCAGATGATGGGGGTGGGATCGTCGGCGTGGCGCATATAGACCAGCACGCACCAGAAACGGGCGCTCTTGAGGTAGTCGGGGGCGCCTTGCAGCTCGGCCAGCAGCTTGTCGATGTTCTCCTTGTCGCTGGCACCGGCGCCGGCAAAGCGGGCGGAGTAGACGCCGGGGCGACCGTGCAGCAGGTCTACTTCGAGGCCTGAGTCGTCAGCGACGGCGGGCAGGCCTGTGATGCGGGCGGCGTGGCGGGCCTTGATGATGGCATTTTCGACGAAGGTGGTGCCGGTCTCGTCGGCATCGGAGACCGCAAACTCGCTCTGTGGGATCACCTGGATCTTCATATCGGCCAGCATGGCGGCCAATTCCTTCACCTTTTTCTGGTTCCCTGTTGCCAGGACAAGCTTGTTCATCACACACCTCCGCAAAAATAATCTGCGCATTCTATGCGGGGCAGGGGTTTAGTAAAAGCGCCAATTGCCCGGGATCCGGTGCTGACGGACGATCCGGGTTCCACCCCCTGAGAGGTAGAATGGATACATGTTTCCTGGAAGGAATAACCAAAGTGATTAAATACCATTTCAATTCATTACTGTGAGTCAGTAGACTCGCGCCCCAATCGATTTTCCCCCTAGGCCTTGAGGTGACTGATGCCATTGATTCTTCTGCTTGTACTCCTGGTGCTGTTCAGCCCGCTGGCCATCGACATCTATCTGCCTGCCATCCCGCAGATGGCCGAGCAACTGGGAGCCGAGGTGACCCTGATGCAGGGCACCATTACCTGGTTCCTGTTCAGCATGGGGTTGGGCCAACTGCTGGTGGGGCCGCTCGCCGACCGCTATGGCCGCAAACCCATCGCGTTGGGGGGCGTGCTGCTCTACGGGCTGAGCGCCCTGGCAGCCGGCTTTGCCGCCAGCCTGGGTGAGCTGATGTTGGCGCGGGTGCTGCAGGGCTTCGGTGCCTGTGCCACCTCGGTGGCCGCCTTCTCGGTGGTGCGTGACAGCTATGGCCCCAAGAAGAGCGGCCAGATGATCTCCTACCTGAACGGCGCCATCTGCTTCATTCCCGCCCTGGCGCCCCTGCTCGGTGGCTGGCTCACCGCCAAGGCGGGCTGGTCGGCCAACTTCTGGTTTATGGCCGGGTATGCCGTTGTGGTCGGCAGCTGGCTGCTGTGGCGCATGCCGGAGACCCGCCCGGAGGAGACCAGCAGCAGCGGCCCGCTCATCAGCTGGTCGCGCTACAGCCCGGTGCTGCGCTCCCCGAGCTTCCTGTTCAACGCGGCGCTCTGCATGCTGGCGATGGCGGTGATCCTGGCCTATGTCACGGCGGCGCCGGTACAGCTGATGGTGAAGCTGGGTCTGGACATGAACGGGTTCAGCTACTGGTTCACCGCCAATGCGGCGCTCAACATCCTGGCCTGCTTCCTGGCGCCGCGCTTCATCGCCAGGGTGGGACCGAGGCGCACCCTGCGCATCGGCCTGCTGGTGCTGCTGCTGTCGGCCATCCTGCTGACGCTGACCATGCACCTGGCTCATCCGCTGGCGATGATGGGGCCCGTGTTCCTCTCCAGCATCGGCTTCGCCATGATACTGGGGGCCTCGGCCGGTATGGCGCTGGCCCCCTTCGGTCACTGCGCCGGTACCGCCGCCGCCCTGCTCGGCCTGTTCCAGATGAGCGGCTCCGGCGCCCTGGTGGGGATCACCGGATGGTTGATGCCGGATCCTCTGAGCCAGCTGGCGCTGCACATGTGGCTGCTGTTGCCCCCCTTGCTGATGCTGATGACACGGCAGGGACGCCGCTTGTGTTTGCAATAAATCCTGTGCTCTGATGAGCGCAAGCGGGGGCTTCTGGCCCCCTTGCTTTTTTGGGCGCGCAGTTGCCAGGTGCCTATCATATTGGACAGTTCAGCGGAGAATCCCATGAGTCAGACAATCAACGCCGCCCTGGTGGGCTATGGCTTTGCAGGCCAGACCTTCCACGCCCCCTTCCTGACCAGCACTCCCGGGCTTGCCTTGCGCTGGGTGGTGAGTCGGGATGCCGCCAAGGTACAGGCCGAGCTGCCCGGCTGCCGCGTCGGCTCGCTGGACGAGGTGCTGGCCGACAGCACGGTCGATCTGGTGGTGATAGCGACACCCAACGATACCCATGCCCCCATCGCTCGTCAGGCGCTGCTGGCCGGTAAACACGTGGTGATCGACAAGCCGTTTGCGCTGGATCTGGTCGAAGCCGAGGCGCTCGTCGAGCTGGCCGAGAAGCAGCAGCGGCTGCTCAGTATCTTCCACAACCGGCGCTGGGACGGGGACTTCCTCACGGTACGTCGCCTGCTGGTGGAAGGGGCGCTGGGCAAGGTAGCCCAGTTTGAATCTCATTTTGACCGCTACCGCCCCGAGGTCCGTCAGCGCTGGCGCGAGGCGGGCGGCCCGGGTTCCGGGCTCTGGTTCGATCTCGGTCCCCACATCCTCGATCAGTCGCTGCAGCTGTTCGGTCAGCCAGACTGGATCCAGGCTGATTTGGCCGCCCAGCGCCCCGGCGCCCTGAGCGATGACTACTTCCACGTGGTGCTGGGCTATGGCGAAATGAGGGTCGTGCTGCACGGCAGTTGCCTGGTCTCTGCCATCATGCCGCGCTTCGTCATTCATGGCAGCGAAGGATCCTTCATCAAGTTCGGCATGGATGTGCAGGAGGAGCAGCTCAAGCTCGGTCTGCGCCCGCCTGCGGCGAACTGGGGCCTGGATCCTGAGCCCGGGCAGCTCAGCCGCATGGTGGAGGGACAGTCCCGGGTGCAGGCGGTGAGCGGGGAGGCCGGGGATTATGGCGCCTACTACCGCGGTGTCTGCGCCGCCATCAGGGGGGAAGCCGGCAATCCGGTGCCTGCGGTGGAGGCTCTGGCGGTGATGGCGCTGCTGGATCTGGCCAGAGAGAGCGACAGCCAGGGGCGGCGGCTGAGCTGTCAGAAGCTGTCTGACTGAGGACTCTTTCCCGGCACGGGTGACGACAGCCAAAATGGCAACGATTGACTGACAACCGTCCTCTTGTTGGTGTTTAATTGTGCTGTATTGTGTCAATAAAGGCGTATTGTATTAATATTTGTCGTTGCAGTAGTTCTTTTTATCTAGCCAACGAGAAAATATCATTGTGATACGCGTTTTCATTGGTCGCATATGGGGATATATTTCGCGCGCCTCCTGACTCCCGGTGGCTGGTTTTTTTTACCGGGAGCGAAGACGCACAGTGATGGTCATTGACACCATCTCTCCATCTTTTTTTGAGGGTATGCACATGAACAAAGTACTGGTAGCCGGTATCCTGGGTCTGATGTTGACCGCCTGTGGTCAGAAAGAAGAAGCCGCCGCTCCGGCCGCTACTCCGGCCGCCGACGTTGCTGCAACTGTTAGCGAAGCTGCCTCTACCGTAGAGAAGGCCGCTTCCGAAGCGTCTGCTACCGTCGAGAAGGCTGCTGCTGACGTGGCCACCAAGGCAGAAGCTGCTGTGAGCGATGCCAAGGCCAACTAAGCCTGCACCTCATAAAAAAAACGGGCCCGGCGGCAACGCCGGGCCCGTTTTTTATGGCCACTGCGGGCAACGGCTCCCCGCTCAGGGTAGCGGCTCCACCAGCAGGATATGGGAGTCATATCCCGTCACTCGGACTCTGCTGCCCGCCGCCAGCGGCTGGTTGCAGCGCACCGTCCAGACGGTGTCATCCAGATGCACCCGGCTGGTCCCCTGGATCACCTCATCGAGCAGGGTCAGCTCCCGGCCCAGATAGCTCTGCATCCGCTCGTTGATGGGGGCGGCCGCATCGCGGCTCGAGCGGTCGCGCTTGTGCTGCCAGCGCCACCAGGCCCAGGTGGTCACCAGGGACTGCGCCGCGAACAGCAGCAACTGGGCCTGCCAGCCGAAGGGCCAGATCAGCAGCAAGATCCCCACCTCCAGGGCGGCGATGCCGGTCCAGAGCAGAAATCCCACCGACCCCAGCACCTCGATGGCCAGCAGCACGAAGCCGAGCCCCAGCCAGTGCCAGTGGGTCAGCCCCTCGAACAGGGCTGTCATGACTTGCCGACCTTGCCATCTTTGTTGAACAGCTCGGCCATACCCGCCACCGAGCCAATCAGGCTACCTGCCTCCAGCGGCATCATGATGATCTTGCTGTTGGGCCCTTCCCCAATGCGGGCCAGGGCCTCGGTGTATTTCTGGGCCACGAAGTAGTTGATGGCCTGCATATCTCCTTCCGCTATGGCTTTTGAGACCATATGGGTCGCCTTGGCTTCCGCCTCGGCGGCACGCTCCCGCGCCTCGGCGGCGAGGAAGGCGGCCTGGCGTTCCCCCTCGGCTTTCAGGATCTGGGACTGCTTCTCCCCTTCCGCTTTCAGGATCTTGGACTGGCGCACCCCTTCGGCCTCCAGCACCTCGGCCCGTTTCTGCCGCTCGGCCTTCATCTGGGCGTTCATGGCTTCCACCAGGGCCAGCGGCGGGCGCACATCCTTGATCTCGATCCGGGTCACCTTGATGCCCCAGGGGGCGGTGGCGGCATCCATGGTACGCAGCAGTTTCTCGTTGATGGTGTCGCGCTGGGAGAGCATCTCATCCAGCTCCATGGCGCCGAGCACTGTCCGCATGTTGGTCATGGTCAGATTGCGGATGGCACTGGTGAGATCGTTGACCTCATAGGCTCCCTTGCGGGCATCCACCACCTGCACGAAGCTGATGGCGTCTATGGTGACGTTGGCGTTGTCCCGGGAGATCACCTCCTGGGCCGGGATGTCCAGCACCTGCTCCATCATGATGATCTTGTGGCCGACCCTGTCCACGTAGGGGATCAGCAGGTTGAGACCGGGGGAGAGGGTACGGGTGTAGCGGCCGAAGCGCTCCACGGTCCAGTTGAAACCCTGGGGCACTATCTTGATGCCCGCACTCAGGGTGGCCAGCACCAGGAACACGAAGATCCCCAGCACAATCAATGGCTCATTCATGATAAAGCTCCTTATGAAACACTTTCACTAGCCTAGAGTCTGGTGCGAACCACCACAAGGACATTCGCTCCCCTTTGCCACGACATGGTTTTGCTAATTACTAAAACGCATTAAAGAGCATTTTTTATTATTTTGAGGGATAAGGACTACTGCCTATAGTCGCCCCAGATGTCGTCGTATGCCGAGGAGTGGGCCCTGATGGATTATTTACCTATGTTTGCCAGGTTGGAAGGCCGCCCGGTATTGCTGGTGGGCGGGGGCGAGGTCGCCCTGCGCAAGGCGCGCCTGCTGCTGGCGGCAGGTGCCCGGCTGACCCTGGTCTCCCCCGAGCTCGAGCCCGACTTCCATGAGTTTGCCGGTCGCTTCACCCATGTGGCGGCGCGCTTCGATCCGGCCCATCTGGCTGGCCAGATCCTGGTGGTGGCGGCGACCGACGATCTCGAGGTCAATGCCCTGGTCTATCAGAGCGCCAACCAGCTCGGTCTGTTCGTCAATGTGGTGGACGATCCCGAGCGCTCCAGCTTTATCTTCCCCTCCATCATCGACCGTTCGCCCCTGATGGTGGCCGTCTCCAGCGGTGGCAAGGCGCCCGTGCTGGTGCGCCTGTTGCGCGAACGGCTCGAGAGCCTGCTGCCCCGCCATCTCGGCGGACTGGCCGAGCTCTCGGGCCGGGTGAGGGTCAAGGCCAAGCGGGTGCTCGCTTCTCTCTCCGATCGCCGCCGCTTCTGGGAGCGCGCCTTTGCCTCCAACACCCTCGCCGGTCTGATCGAGAAAGCCGATTGGCATGGGGCCGAGGACTGGCTCAATGACGGGCTGGACAAGGCCCAAACCGAAGTGGGAGAAGTGGTGCTGGTAGGGGCGGGCCCAGGGGATCCTGGCCTGCTGACCCTCAAGGCGCTGCAACAGATCCAGCAAGCCGAAGTGGTGCTCTATGACCAACTGGTCTCCCCGGAGATCCTGGATCTGGTGCGTCGCGACGCCACCCTGGTGTCGGTCGGCAAGAAGGCCGGTGCCCACAGCGTGCCCCAGGAAGAGACCAATCGCCTGCTGGTGGAATACGCCAGGGCGGGCAACCGGGTGGTCCGCCTCAAGGGGGGTGATCCCTTCATGTTCGGCCGTGGCGGCGAGGAGCTGGAAGTGCTGGCAGAGGAGGGCATTCCCTTCTCCGTGGTGCCCGGCATCACGGCTGCCGCCGGTGCCACCGCCTATGCGGGCATTCCGCTCACTCACCGCGACCATGCCCAGAGCGCCGTCTTCATCACGGGCCACTGCCAGAAGGAGGGCAAGGAGCCCGATTGGCAGCAGCTCGCGGCCACCAACCAGACCCTGGTCATCTACATGGGGTTGATGCGCTCCGAGCATATCCAGCAGCAGCTGGTGAGCCATGGCCGAAGCAGCGCGACCCCCATCGCCATCATAGAGCGGGGCACCACGGCGCGGCAGCGGGTACTGACCGGCACCCTGGACGAACTGGCCGAACTGGCCCAGCAGGCGGTGAGCCCGTCCCTCATCGTCATCGGCGAGGTGGTGGCCTTGCGCAAGCAACTCGCCTGGTTTGGCGAGCAGGGTGGCGAACAGGCCGAGACAGAGGCGAGCCGCCACGAACTCAAGCTGGTGAGCCTGGCCTGAGGGCTGTGACCCGAATCGATTTGACGGTGTGGCCAAGGCGGCACCGAACTGAACCAGAACTGCGCCCCGAGCAGGCGCGATAGCAATGAACCGAGGACCCAGACATGGACCGTGAAAGACTAACCCACTTGCAACAGCTGGAAGCCGAGAGCATCCATATCATCCGCGAGGTGGCTGCCGAGTTCGAGAACCCGGTGATGATGTACTCCATCGGCAAGGACTCCTCCGTCATGCTGCACCTGGCCCGCAAGGCCTTCTATCCGGGCAAGATTCCCTTCCCGCTGCTGCATGTGGACACCAACTGGAAGTTCAAGGAGATGATCACCTTCCGGGACGAGACCGCCAAGAAGTACGGGCTGGATCTCATCGTCCACAAGAACCCGGACGGCCTGGCCATGGACATCAACCCCTTCGTGCACGGCAGCGGCAAGCACACCGACATCATGAAGACAGAGGGGCTCAAGCAGGCGCTCAACAAATACGGCTTCGATGCCGCCTTCGGCGGCGCCCGCCGCGACGAGGAGAAGTCCCGTGCCAAGGAGCGGGTCTACTCCTTCCGTGACAAGTCCCACCGCTGGGATCCGAAGAACCAGCGCCCGGAGCTGTGGCGCGTCTACAACAGCCAGGTCAACAAGGGGGAGAGCATCCGGGTGTTCCCGCTCTCCAACTGGACCGAGCTGGACATCTGGCAATACATCTATCTCGAGAACATCGACATAGTGCCGCTCTACTTTGCCGCCCATCGCCCGGTGGTGGAGCGCAATGGCATCAAGATCATGGTGGATGACGAGCGCATGCCCATAGGTCCGGAAGACGAGGTGAAGCAGGAGCTGGTGCGCTTCCGCACCCTGGGTTGCTACCCGCTGACCGGTGCCATCGACTCCAATGCCACCACCCTGCCGGAGATCATCGAAGAGATGCTGATCACCACCTCGAGCGAGCGGCAAGGGCGGCTCATCGACCACGATCAGGCCGGCTCCATGGAGCAGAAGAAGCGTCAGGGCTATTTCTAAAAAAATGTTCTAAGGAATCGCAACATGAACAACCACATTCAGACCGCCATCAGCGAACAGGGCATTGAAGCCTACCTGCACGCCCAGCAACACAAGAGCCTGCTGCGCTTTCTCACCTGCGGCAGCGTGGACGACGGCAAGAGCACCCTCATCGGCCGCCTGCTGCACGACTCCCAGCAGATCTATGAAGATCAGTTGAAAGCGCTGGAGTCCGACAGCCAGAAGCTCGGCACCACCGGCGAGAAGCTGGACCTGGCACTGCTAGTGGACGGCCTGCAGGCGGAGCGCGAGCAGGGCATCACCATTGACGTGGCCTACCGCTATTTCTCCACCGCCAAGCGCAAGTTCATCATCTCGGACACCCCGGGCCACGAGCAGTACACCCGCAACATGGCCACCGGCGCTTCCACTTGCGATCTCGCCATCATATTGATCGACGCCCGCAAGGGGGTGCTGGATCAGACCCGTCGCCACAGCTTTATCGCGAGCCTGCTCGGCATCAAGCAGTTCGTGGTGGCGGTCAACAAGATGGATCTGGTGGAGTTCAGCCAGGAGGTGTTCGATCGCATCAGTGCCGAGTACCGTGAATTCGCCAGGAAGCTCAGCGTCGACACCATCCACATAGTGCCGGTCTCGGCTCTGGACGGTGACAACGTGGTGAACCCGAGCGACAAGCTGGCCTGGTACGAAGGCGAGACCCTGCTCTCCCTGCTGGAGAGCGCCGAGGTGGAGCGCGAGCTGGAGCGTCACCCGGTGCGCCTGCCGGTGCAGTACGTGAACCGCCCCAACCTCGATTTTCGCGGCTTCGCGGGCACCCTGGCCTCCGGCATCCTGCGGGTGGGCGACCGGCTTGCGGTGCTGCCATCCGGCAAGGAGAGCACCGTGACGCGCATCGTCACCTTCGACGGGGATCTGGAGTACGCCCTGCCGGGTCAGGCCATCACCGTCACCTTCGCGGACGAGATCGACATCAGCCGGGGCGACCTGCTGGTGGATGCGGCGAAAAAGCCCCAGGTGACCCAGAACGTGCTGGCTCACATCGTCTGGATGGGGGAAGAGTCCCTGCAACCGGGCCGGGTCTATGACGTCAAGCTGGCCACCAAGAAGAGCCGCGGCCAGGTGGAGGCGATCCGCCACCGCATCGAGATCAACAAGCTCGACGAGCTGCCCGCCTCCGAGCTCAAGCTCAACGAGATCGGCCTGTGCGAATTCAGCCTGACCGACCCGGTGGCGTTCGACCCCTACAAGGAGATCCGAGATACCGGCAGCTTTATCCTGATCGATCGGCTGACCAACGTCACCGTGGGCGCGGGCATGATAGTGGAAGGGCTGGCGGCCAAGGCGGTAAAAGGGCAATACAGCGAGTTCGAAGTGGAGCTCAACGCCCTGGTGCGCAAGCACTTCCCCCACTGGCAGGCGCTGACCATCAGCAACGATTCCGGCAAGGAGTAAGCCCATGACCTGGCAACAATCCCTGGTGCTGGGTCTGCTGGCTGCCCTCGTCGCCCTGCTGATCCAGGGCAAACTCCGGCCGGCGCTGCTCTTCTCGGGCGCCGTGCTCATCACCTATCTGAGCGGCCTGGCGGACATCAACGCCGTGGTGGCGGGCTACACCAACAGCGCCCTGCTGACCCTGGTGTTGCTGCTGCTGGTCTCCTTGGCGGTGGAGAAGACCCGGGTCATGAGCTGGTTCGCCAACCTGGTGGGCACCGGCTCCTTCAACAAGGTGCTGGTGAAGGTGTGGTTCTCCACCGCCTTCCTGTCGGCCTTCGTCAACAACACCGCCGTGGTGGCCTCCATGCTGGGGGCGGTCAAACGCAACCCCAACCATGCGCCCTCCCGGCTGCTGCTGCCCATGTGCTTCGCGGCGACCTTTGGCGGCGTGCTGACCCTGATCGGCACCTCCACCAATCTCATCGTCAACAGCTTCCTCATCAAGATGGGGGCGCCGCCGCTCGGCATGTTCGACTTCTTTATGGTGGGTGCTGGCACATTATTGACAGGGCTGGTGGCCGTGCTGCTGTTTGCCCGCCACCTGCCGGAGCAGGACACCGAGATGAGCCGGGAATCCGGCTACTTTCTCGAGGCCAAGGTGGGCCCCGGCTCCCCCATGGCCGGGCGCAGCGTCAAGGAGAACGGCCTGCGCAGCCTGAAAAGCCTCTATCTTGCCGAGATCATCCGGGGCAACCAGGTGATCTGCCCGGTGCAGCCGGAACACGAGCTGCACGAGGGGGACATGCTGCTGTTTTGCGGCGACGTGGAGAGTGTCGGCGTGTTGCAGGAGCTCAAGGGGCTGGATCTCTACGGCCAGCACCGCCTCAACGGCCAGCATCTGGTGGAGGTGATCGTCAGCCACAGCTCGCGCCTGGTGGGGCAGACCATCAAGGATGCGGAGTTTCGCACCCACTTCGATGCGGTGGTGCTGGCGGTGCGCCGGGGTGAGACCCAGCTCACCGGCGGCCTGGGCCAGATTGAACTGCACGCAGGGGATACTCTGCTGCTGGCCCCCGGCCCCAAGTTTGCGGGCAACAAGTCCCTCTCCCGGGAGTTCGTGGTGGTGAGCGGGCTGGAGGCCTCCACCCGCCTCGATGGCAAGCGCAGCGCCGCCGTGGTGCTGGGCTTTCTCGGGGTGCTGGCGTTGTCGGTGTTCGATCTGGTGCCGCTGTTCAAGGGGCTGCTGGTGATGCTGGTGGTGCTGCTCTTCTCCCGCATCCTGACCCTGGATGAGATCCGCCGCCGCTTTCCGCTCGACATCTGGCTGGTGGTGGGCGGGGCGCTGGCCATCGCGGATCAGCTGGAGAAGAGCGGGCTGGCCAGGTTGATTGCCGACTGGCTGATGGGGGAGTTCAACGGTTCCAGCCCCATCATCGCCTTTATCGGCATCTACCTGTTCACCCTGGTGCTGACGGAGCTGATGAGCAACAACGCCGCCGCTGCCCTGGCCTTCCCCATGGGGTATCAGCTGGCGCTCAGCATGGATGTCTCCACCATGCCGTTCATCCTGGCGGTGCTGTTCGGGGCGAGTTCCAGCTTTATCCTGCCCTACGGCTACCAGACCAACCTCATGGTCTATGCGGCGGGCAACTACAAGATGCCGGATTACCTCAAGCTGGCGGTGCCGGTCTCCCTGGCCTACAGCATCGGGGTGATCGTCATGGTGCCCCTGCTGTTTCCGTTTTAAGGCGCAACCCTCTTCGTTTTGGGGCCCTGATGCCTCGCAAGGAGTTTGAATGAGCAATATCGTGTGGCACGACCATGCCGTCGACAAACAGAGTCGGGCCGAACTGAAGGGGCAGAAGCCGCTGGTGATCTGGTTTACCGGGCTCTCCGGGGCGGGCAAATCCACCCTGGCGGGGGCGCTGGAGCAGGCGCTGGCGGCGCAAGGCAAGCACACCTATCTGCTGGATGGGGACAACGTGCGCCACGGCCTGTGCGGCGATCTCGGCTTCGACGATGCCGCCCGTCAGGAGAATATCCGCCGGGTCGGCGAGGTGGCGAAACTCATGGTGGATGCGGGCCTCATCGTGCTCACCGCCTTTATCTCGCCGTTCCGTGCCGAGCGGGATCTGGTGCGAAACCTCCTGGGCGCGGACGAGTTTGTCGAAGTGTTTGTCGATGCGCCCCTCGCCGTCTGTGAAGAGCGCGACCCGAAAGGGCTCTACAAGAAGGCGCGGGCAGGGGAGATCCGCAACTTTACCGGCATCGACTCCGCCTACGAGGCGCCGGAAAATCCGGAGATCCATCTTCTTAATGCCGGTAAACCGGTGGAAGTGCTGGTGGATGAGTTGTTGACTGCTCTAAGGCTGCGGGGATTGATCGACTGAGGTCGATTGCCCGCACCGAATAATGATAAAAAAGGGGGCTTTGGCCCCCTTGTTGTCAGTGATTAACGGCTCAATGGGGCGTGTTATATGATGCTGAAAGGTGACATTTCCTCTGACTAACGTTGGAGTTAAGGCCGCGCCGAAGGCGTCGGCCTTGAACGAGTTGTTAGGTTGCTGGCCACTGAAAAAATTACCCATCTTTAAAAGGAGTGAAATTAACACTGTACCCATATGGTCGCTCCTTTGGCGGGCTTTCTGGCACAGTATCATAGTTCTGAATGTTGCCAGTAACTTGAAAGCCGATGCGCCACCAATAACGGTGATCATATCTGCCGCTTGCTCAGAGTTTTCTGCCCACATTTTCATACTCATAAAAGCGTTGCCAGGTCAGCAAGAAAAATCTTCAGATAAATCTCCAGCTAAGCCCTCTACAATTGCAGTGTAATGGCTGTATTTTGTTTCGATCTTCCATAACGGAGCTTGAGCTTCCAATCTTTGTCTATTTCTTCTGTGCTCACGAAAGCTCCTTAGGCAACCTAACTCCTAAATCAGGTGCGCCGTAGGCGTCACTTGGATTATCTTGTTAGCTGCTGCCAATTTTTACTCAAGATTAAAAGATAGATGCACCTTAAAGTTTGAGTGAGGTATTCCTTCATATTGGTAGTAAGATTCATCTGATGTTAGCTCTATCGAGACATTATGAAGGTCACAGATATATTTTACGAAATGGAGACCTATACCCGAGCCACCTGCATCTGTAGATTTTGCATGTTCACCACGATACCCCTTTCTAAAAAGTTCGGGTATTTCCAGCTTTGGAACATGAGGGCCTATTGATTCAATAACAATATCTATGGAATAATCATATTTAATAAATCCAACCGTTACTTCGTTTTTGTCAGGACTATATTTAATTGCATTATCTAGAATCAGATAAGGAAGAATGTCGATTAGAGGATAAGCATCAACATTTGGGAGAACTTGATCTGGTTTTTCAAATACGACTTTAACTTTTTTATCTCTCGCTTGTGAATTTAACATTCGACGAGCTTTATCAAACTTGCCAAAGATGTTTGTTGAAATTATATTTAGCTCTTTGACCGTATGGGGGTTCAGCTCAATATCAATAAATGATAGCCGTGTTGTAAATAATTGTGACAAGCTAAGAATGCTTTCAGCAAGAGTCCTTAATTGATCGGCATGGGTTGCATTACACTGCAATGGAGTTTGCGTACCCAACTTATCAACCCCAAGCTCTTTGCTCATCTGCTCAGATAAATTCTTCAATCTTTGATTGAAATATCTAAGTTCATGCATAGACTCTGATACAACCTGATTCAAATTTGACATTAAAAAATCAATCCTGATATGAAATTTACTAGTAATCCTTTAACTATGTCCTCGCTGTGTTTTACAGCTGTACTTTTGTTAAATGATTTTTTGTCTTTTTGAACAACAGCCTTAATAAATTCTTGCTCAATCTTCCAAACATCAAACAAATCTAGATTGTGCTTACCAAGCAGGTTTTCCCTCACTCTAAGCCAGCGTTCTTTACTACATCGCATTGTACTAACTGCTTTATTTATGGCAGCAATAACTTCATCAATGTCAGCATCTCTGATTATTTTATCGTCAGCATCATCTAATAATTTTGCCCATTTAATATTGTAAACATCAGATGACATTGCGATCAGGTATTTATCGGGGTAAAGGCGTCTAATTTCCTGTATTATATGAGCGCCTTCGTTCTTAGAGCCAAATTTTTTCCCCACACCTCTAATATCACATATGATTATTGGGTATGTCTTAATCATGTCGAAGTTATCAATGTCAATATGATGAGTGATATTTAAACCATTGTTTCTTAGCGTTTCAATATATGGAACTTCCTTATCATCAATTATTGCGATTTGGAGATTTCTTTTATCGCTGTCTAGCTTCTCGCTAGTCGATTTAGCTTGTTCTAAGTAATAACGTTTAGATTGATAATGAAACAAGGTTTACTTCCTTACCATTATATTAAAGTTTGATGGTGTTTATTAAACTGATGCAGCTAACAGTGATTAGATGGAATGTGGTGCTAACACGTTAATACCGCCTTCCGTATAACCCCGCGCCACCCTGATAACCGACATAATTTCAAATCAATGTGTTACCAGCAAGTCTCTGAAGCTGAACGCGTCCACTTGACTTCCTCTTTTAGCACCACCATTACAGCTGTATTAAAAACGACCAGAAATTTGGTCATGGAAAACATCGGTAACGCTACCGCCCCTGAATTCCAGCCTCCAGTTTGCTGCGCTTTCCCTGCGATATGGCTCTGGTCTGGTTCATGGCTGACTCCGACAAGAGGAGAACTGATGGACATGTTACCGAACGGAGCCGGTTAGGGAAGGGGGAGAGGGTAATTTCTCGGGCCAGATCAATAAATTGAGGGGGCAGCGGGGGCCTGCGGCAGGTTGGATAAGAGGGAGCTCAAGGCGCGACGCTTTCCCGCTCAACGCTCAACGCTCAACGCTCAACGCTCAACGCTCAACGCTCAACGCTCAACGCCCAAGGTTCACGATTCACGGCGTATGAGTGGGGAAGTGAGCGTGACCATTGCCCTGCTGAGGGCCATGTGGCGCAGCCGAGATGGTCGGCGTGGCAAGGAGGAGCAGGCGGGGATGACAGGCCCGCTTGCCCGGGCGCTGAACCGAATGTGCAACCCGGTCAGACTCGTATTTCCACCAGAGATAATTGGGCCCGCTGCCGGTGACGACAGGGGCCCATGTTTTTTTGTATTAGCGCACGGTCTTTGGGTCTGGTTTGCTCCGTGAAGGCTTAGCGGGCCAGTAGGGGTTGGCCGCTGGTCAGGGCCGAGCTGGTTGGCTGGGCGGCGGGATGTTGCTGGAACTGGCGCACCAGCCGCTCCAGCTCGCCGAGCTGCCTCACCAGATGAATGATGCCCTGCACGGCGTGGCGGCTGCCCTGGCTGGAGTCGTCGGCCAGGGTCTTGATGCTGAGCACGCTGCGGTCGATGTCGGCGGTGACCTGGGACTGCTCCTGCACCGCCTGGGCTATCTGGCTGCTGCCGGAGGCCACCTGCAGCAGGCGGTCGCTTATCTGTTGCAGCACGTCCCCGGTGGCGGCGGCCTTGAGTCGGCAACTGGCGGAGAGCCGCTCCCCCTGCGCCATGGCCTGCTCCGCATCCCCGGCACTGGCCTGCAGCAGGGTGATCATCTTCTGGATCTCGCCGGTGGAGGATTGGGTCTTGATGGCCAGGGTGCGGATCTCGTCCGCCACCACCGAGAAGCCGCGACCCGCCTCGCCAGCCCGGGCGGCCTCGATGGCGGCGTTGAGGGCCAGCAGGTTGGTCTGGTTCGCGATGTTGTTGATGACGTCCAGGATGCCGTCGATGGCCCGGCACTGGCTGGCCAGCGCCTCTATCACGGCGCGGGAGGTGATCAGCTCGCCGTGCACTCCTTCCACCGCCGCCACGGTATCAAGCACACTGCGGTTGCCCTCCCTGAACAGATCGGCGGTCTCGTCCAGCCGATCGGAGGCGGCGGTCGAGCTGTGGGAGACCTCGCGGATGGACTCCGCCATCTGGGTGATGGCGGTCGCCACCTGGTTGGTCTGGGCCTGCTGTTGCTGCAGGTTGTCGGTGATGGTCTCGGCGTTGTGCAGATCCGTCTGGGCGGATGTCAGGATCTGCTGGCAGGTCTGCTGGGTACGGGCCAGCACCGCATTGAACTCCGCCTGGTTCATCTGCATGGCGAGCTCGACGGCGGCGAGGCGATCGACCCGGCCTGTGTAGATCAGCTGCATCAAGGGGTTGTCGAAGCGGCTGCGGGCCAAGGTATCCAGCCGCGCGAGGCGGCGAGAGAGGGTCTGGTTGATGGCGAGCGCCAGCATCAGGGACAAGGCGCCGAGTAGAAGGGGCCAGCCAGGGCCGTGCTGATAGCCCAGAGCCACCAGGGCCGCCAGGCAAGGCAGCAGGCCGAGAGTGAGCGCGAGCGTGTGGGAGAAGGGGGGCAGGCGCAGGGCCCGCGGTGTCTTGCCGCTGCGCATCTCCTCATAGACCCGCTCCGATCGCTGCTTCACTGCGTCATCCGGCGCCGTGCGCACTGACTGGTACTCCACCACCTTGCCGCTCGCATCCTGGATGGGGGTCACGAAGGCATTGACCCAGTAGTGATCGCCGTTCTTGCAGCGGTTCTTGACCGGGCCCATCCAGCTCTTCTTCTGGCGCAGGTGGGTCCACATGTCGGCGAAGGCCTGGGGCGGCATGTCGGGGTGGCGGACCAGGTTGTGCGGTGATCCCTGCAGCTCCTCCAGGGTGAAGCCCGCTATCTGGCAGAACTCGTCGTTGGCATAGGTGATGCGGCTCTCCAGATCCGTGGTGGAGATCAGGTTCTGATGCTCCGGGTAGAGGCGCTCACGCTGGGTAACGGGTTGATTGACTCTCATGGCGGCTTCCGACTGTGGCGGGATGATGAGTCCCGACAATTTGGGACTAGTAGTCCCATTGCAAGCCGTGCACCAGAGTGCCAGAGGACGCTTAAATTGCGTTCAAAATGAATCTTATTTGCTCAAAATCCGGAGATTGACGAAAACGGCCCGGCCCGGCGTCTCCGCCTGCTGAATCGATTCGCTTTTTGGGAGCCGTTTTGGCAACGGCGTGACGGGTTTCGCAATTTAGCAAGGCGGGGCCGGGGCCCCGCCGGGATCAGCTGGGGAGATCAGGCTCGCCGGCCGGGGCCAGCATCAGGGTCTCTATCTGCAGGTGGGTGGAGAGCAGGGTCTTCAAGTCCTGCAGGTACTCCTCCAGGGGCGGCTCTTCCAGCAGCAGGGCAAGTTCGTTGCCGATGGGGGTGAGACGGTAATAGAGCAGGGTGAGGTTGCTCTGGCGCTGGCGCAGGCGCCAGCGCTGATTGCCGAAGGCCAGCTCGACCCCGTCCGCAGGCAAGGGGCCGGATTCGAGCTCCCCCTTGTGCAGCAGGCCGAGATCACACAGCAGCAGCAGGGCGCTGTAGGGGACCCGGTATTTGCCAAGCCCCATGCGGGTGACCCTGGCGCGGCTGAGCAGGCCGGCCCCCTTGTGCATGCCCAGCAGCAGGCGTTGCTCGTCGCTGCCCTCGTAGTGACAGGAGAGGGCACAGATCCGCTGGAACAGCTGGGCTTCGCGCTGGGTCATCTCCTTGAGGGTGTTGAGGGCACGGATGGAGAAGCGACCGGGGGTCGCCACCTCCAGGGCGAAGATCCGCCCCCACAGTTGCTGCATGGGCACCATGCTGATGTCTTCGGCCAGTTGCAGGAAGCGGGTCAGCCAGTCGCTGTCCATCTCGCCGCCGGCCGCCGTCTCCTCGCAGTGACGGGCGGCCATCACCATGATGGCCTCCAGATTACGCTGGCGGGCGGCCTGATCCGCCAGATGGCGGAAGGTGGCGCGTTGTTCGAAGGTGCTGTCGCTGTTGCGGGTCAGCATGCCGTCTATGCCGCGACTGCGGGCCAGGCGCAGGGTCTGCTCCTGGCTGCTCAGGATGGCACTCTCTTTCTTGGGGGGCAGGTCAGCCATGCTGGCTCCGTGATCGCAGGGTCTGGTGTTGAATGTTACTCCAACCTGGCCCATGAACAATCCCTCAGGCGGGGACGACGTCAGCGGGCTGTCACAGGATAAAAAAATGGCCTCCCGCAGGAGGCCATCGGCGTGACTTACTCTTCGTAGACGCTGACCTCGACCGCCTCCATGGAGTAGGAGGCGGTGGCCATTTCGTGGCTGGAGCTGACGGTGTGCATCTTGCCCTTGACCCAGATGGCGTCCCAGAGATCATCCACCGGCGCCCCCTTGGGGTAGCTCACGTAGATCACCTGGTTGGTGGGGGGCGGTGGCACATGGATGCAGGCGCCGAAGTAGGGCACCAGCAGGAAGGCGGTGATGGTCTTGGCATCCCCCTCCAGCGGCACCACGAAGCCGGGGATCCGCACCTCCTGGTTGTCCAGCTTCTTGTTGACGCCCCCCACCGGCTGCGGCACCGACATGGGGTCTTCGTGATTGACCTGGGGCGGTGGCAGCAGCTTCTCCCCCTCCGGGATCAGCACGTCCCAGTCGATGGTCTTGTAATCGGCGGCCATGGCAGGCAGCACCAGCAGGCTGGCCAGCAGCGCCACTATCTTCCACTTCATCATCTGTCCTTCTCTCACATTTTTATGCGGGCATGTCGCTAGATGCGAATGCTCATGCCATCACTCAGGCTGTAACGATAAGCGCGGGCGGCGGGGAGCAGGCCGATCACCATGCCTGCCAGCCACACCAGCCCCAGCAACTGCCACTCATAGGCGTTCGGCAGCCCCAGGCTCAATTGCAGGCCATAGTGGCTGAGCAGCCAGGGGGTGGCAAGCCCCTGGCCGAGATAGAGCACGGCTACCCCGAGGGCGATGCCGAGGGTGGTCAGCGCCATCGCCTCCAGCGCCAGCAGCAGGAACAGGTGGGCCGGGCCCGCGCCCAGGGATCTCAATATGGCGAGCTCGCGGCGCCGCTCGTTGAGCCCCGCCAGCAAGGTCGTCAGCATGCCGATGAGGCCCGCCACCACCACGAAGCCCGCGATAACCGACAGCGCCGTCTCCGCCACGCTCATCAGGCTCCACAGTTCCTGCAAGGCGGCCCCGGGCAGGATGGCCATCAGCGGCTCCCTGGGGTAGGTGTTGATGCCCCGCTGCAGCTGGAACGCCAGAATGCGGTTGCTCAGGCCCACCATAAAGGCGGTGATGGTTTTCGGGGTGAGATCCAGTGCCAGCGCCTGCTCCGGGGTGACGTTCTTGCTGTGACGGCCGGTGTCCCAGCCCAGGTGGATAGCCTCTATCCCCGCCAGCGGCACATGGATGGTGCGATCGATGGGCGTGCCGGTCGGTGCCAGTATCCCCACCACCTTGAACGGCAGGTTGTCGTGCTGGCTGAACGAGGTGTTGCCGGCGCCGTGGGCGATGACGATGGGCTGGTCCAGTTTGTAGCCCAGCTTCTGTGCCACCTGGGCGCCGAGCACCGCCTCGAACGGCGTCTCGAACGGGCGTCCCTCGCGCAGTTGCAGCGACTGCTGCTGGCCGTACTTCAGATGGGTGAAGTAGTCGCCGTTGGTGCCGAGCACCCTGAACCCCTTGTGGGAGTCACCGAGTGACAAGGGGATGGTCCAGGCGACGCCAGGCTTTGTCTTGATGGCCTGGTAGGAGTCCCAACCCACGTTGTTGGTGGGGTTGCCGATGCGAAACACCGAATAGAGCAGCAGGTTCACCTGACCGGAGCGGGCGCCGACGATGAGATCGGTACCCGAAACGGTATTGGAGAAGCTCTCGCGCGCCTGGCTGCGCACCCGCTCCACCCCGAGCAGCAGGGTGACGCTGATGGCGACGGCCAGCAGGGTAAGTCCGGCGGTGAGGCGACGGGCCCAGAGGCTTTGCAGGGCGAGTTTCAGCATATGCACCTCCAGCCCAGGGGGAAGAGGAGGTCATGGCTTCCCGGCATGGCCGGACAGAGGCTCTTATCTGCGGTGTTCATCATGCGGCCCTCCGGTTGAGCAGTTGCAGGTTCTCTACCCGTGGGAAGAGGGGCTCCAGATAGGGGTCGTGGCTGACGAAGATCAGGGTCGAGCCCTGCTTGTCGCACTCCTCGAAGAGCAGCTTGATGAAGGCGGCTCTGTTGTCGGTATCCAGGGCCGAGGTTGGTTCGTCGGCGATCACCAGCGGCGGCGAGCCGATCAGCGCCCGGGCGGCGGCGACCCGCTGTTGCTGGCCGATGCTGAGGGCGTGAACGGGGCGATGCAGTGCCTCGTCCGGCAGTTGCAGCTCAGCCAGCAGGCGGCGCGCCTCCTGTTCCGGGCTTCCTTTCAGGCGGGCCCGCTTGGCGGGCGAGAAGGTGAGGGCAGCGGTGACGTTGTCCTGCACCGATAGAAACGGCAGCAGATTGAACTGCTGGAAGATGTACCCCAGATTGGCCGCCCGGAACTGGTCACGGGCGCGGCCGGAAAGCCGGGCCAATGGTTGGCCCAGCACCTCCAGGGTGCCGTGGTTGGCGGTCTGGATCCCGGCAAGCAAGCCGAGCAGGGTGGATTTGCCACAGCCCGACGGGCCCTTGATAAACACCCGTTCCCCCTCGCGGATGCGCAGGGCGGGCAGATCGAGTACAGCGTCGCCACCTGGCCAGGCAAAGGCCAGATCGCAGATCTCAACCACGGCGTTTTTCATGGCGTTACCAGCTCAGCTTGTTGGCGGACGGGGTCAGCTCGGCCGCAGTCTGGCCGGTGGGCAGGATCCCCTGCACGCTCAGCTTCTCCAGGCTCGGATAGACGGCAAACAGGGTGGCTTCAAGACCATTGAGTTTGGCCGGGGTGGCGCAGGTGTAGGTATACATGGCCCCCAGGTCCGCATGGCCCGCCTCATCGTGGTGCTCATCATGCTCGCTGGCAGCCTTGTCATGGTCATGGTCATGCTCATGGTCGTGATCCTCTTTGGCGGCTTGCAACGCCTGCTGGGTCAGCTTGCAGCCGGCGGCCGGGTCGAGGCGAAACAGGGTGTCGGGTTGCTGGAGGCGGGCCACGGCCCTGGCGTATTGCGCCTTCTCTTCATCGCTCTTGGCGGCGTGCTCGAAACCCACCAGATCGGCGGCGGGTGCCTGCAACTCGATCATCAGCTGGTTGCCATCGACCACCAGATTGAGGTGGCCGTGGCCGTGCTCGTGGGCGCCATGGCTGTGACTTTCGTGTTCGTCGTGATTTGCCTGGGCGCCAAAGGCGGCTGCGGCCAGCAACAGGGTGACTGCTTTCATCGTTAATCCTTTTGAAAAATTGATAAGAAACTGATTCAACCGAAGAAACAATGAAGGTGCGGCGGGGCTCTGATGCGGCTATGACCTGCTGTGGTGGGGGTGACATTCGGCAGGGTGGCGCCGACAAACAACGCTATGGCAGAGGACGGGGTGGGGACAAAGGGGGTCGGGGTCAGTGCCAGCTTGCCATCCAGATGCAGGGCGCAGAGGGTGCAGGCATGGCTATGGTCGGGCAGGTCGGCTTCAAGCGGGTGCTGTGCCAGCGCCGGTTGCATCCACAACCAGCCCAGCAGCAACACCCAGATTGTCAACGTGGAACGACCCATAGACCCTTATGGAAAGGGCGCCATCAGCGCCCTTCTCTCTGATTCAGAGATGGGACTGGATGAGCCCCATCACCTTGGTTATCTCGGTGGCATCGAGCTGGCCATCTTTGGCAAACAGCACCTTGCCCTCTTTATCCAGCACTATGATGGCCGAACTCTCCGGCGCCAGATCCCAGGCGTTGCGGGCCATGCCCTTGGCATCCAGCACCATGGCGGACCAGGGGAACTCTTTCTTGCTGTCTTCGGCGCTGCTCTTCACAAAGCCGGAGGTGCCCCAGATGGCGTCATTGCTGTTGATGATGGTGACCGTCTGGTACTTGTCATGGGGCAGCTTGGCCGCCTTGATCGCCTCTATCATGGGGGCATTGAGCTCCTTGGCGCTGGAGCGGCCCGCGATATGCTGGATCAGAAAGACCTTGCCGGTCAGTACCTTGCTTTGCCAGGGCTGATAGCTGATCGCTTTATCCTTCAGCACAAGCTCACCCTTGTCGCCGATGTTGACCAGCGGCACCTGGGCCGACTCCTTGATGTTGTGGGCCAGAACCAGGGTTGGCAGCAGCGCCAGGGTAAGTACGAGATGTTTCATCCGTATGACACTCCTTTGTTATGTTATAACGATTTTGGGATCGAGGGAATGGGACAACCCACATCCTAAACTGATCGGATCTGTTTAAAAAGTGTTAAATAAACGCGAGAGTTGATCCGGTCACAGAAGCAATATGCCCATTAATTTGCGAATGGCGGCGGCAAGGATGGCATGGAGTCGATAAAAATCAACCGCTTGCCCATACACTCTGGCAGTGGACTCAATAGAGTGGCTCACTGATCAGGGGGATCTGGGCCATGGTCATCTGCTGGGCCAGCAGGGGGGAGCCGGTCAGCAGCACGTGTCGCTGGTTGTCTATCACCAGGGTATCCCCTTCCAGCCCGCTGTCGGCCGTGATGGCGAGCCAGGCCGGCGAGACGCTGCCGATGCTGATGCCCGGATAGATGATGCTGAGGTTGTATTGCGGTGCCAGCTCGGCCAGCAGGCTGGCCATCAGCAGCGCCTTCTCGTCGCTGTCGGCCTTGTTGTCCTGCAGGGCCTGCAGGGGAGGGGCGAAGTGATCCATCTGTTCGGGCGGGGTGGGGATGGCGCTTAACCACTCCTGCAACAGGTTGACGCTGGTGGCCAGATCCTTGGCCGAGAACTGCCTGGCCAGGGGCTTGAGATCCCCCTTGAACTGGTAGAACAGCTGGGAGTAGTTGGGCCTCACGCAGGGGAGCTGGCGATTGGCAGGGTGCACGCAGGGCAGCACCCGCATCTCGTAGAAGGCATCTTCCTGATACTGCTCATAGGCCTGCCAGAACTGGGTGGATTCGAGGCTGTCGTCATGCAGGGTGAAGGCCTGCTCCAGATTGCGAAACTTGGTCGCCGTCTCCGGGCTGTTCTGGTTGATCTGGTTGATGCTGTTGTAGAGCCTGGGGCTGATGTAGGAGTAGAGGGTCTCCAGCGGATAGTTGAGGGAGGCATCGAGCAGCGTCATCTCGTGGCGGCTGGCCGAGAGGACCCGCTCGTCCGTGCTCAGTTGCAGGTGCTTGCGTTGACCGTCGGCTGATTGCCACTGCCAGCTCAGGTTGACCTCGTTGGCCATAGCCGCGGAGCCGAAGAGTAGACTCCACATCAGGCCTTGTGCCAGTTTCATGGTGTGCATCCTGCTTGGGTGATACTAAACAACTAGGTGAGCGGACGGAATTTGGATTGGTCTAGTGATGACGATATTGGTAATTATCTGATCCAGCTTTAAATTTAATCAGGGAAATAAGTCATGCGGGAAATAACCATGAAGCCTGTTTCAATGTGTTTGCTGATATTGCTCTCGTTGCCAGCACTGGCGGGTCAGGTGATCGTCAATCAGGGCATGTCCACGGCAGATACCTTCGCTCTGCGGGATCAGCTGGCGCGGGAACATGAATGGCAGGAATGGTTGCGGTTCCAGCAGGCCGTCAAGTGGCTGGAGGTGCTGCCGGTCAACTGCGATCTGGTGGGAGGCGCCGGGCAGGAATATCGCTGTGGTGACAACTATTACCGCCCCTATCGACAGAACGGGCGCGACCTCTATATCCAGGGGGATCCCCCCGGCCAGTCCCCGCAACGGCCAATAAAAAAGGCGCCATAAGGCGCCTTTTTTGCGAGGGAGACGCTTACTTGGCAGCGTAACGCTCGGCAGAAGTCAGGATTTCAGCTTCGGCAGCGGCCTTGTCGCCCCAACCTTCCACCTTGACCCACTTGCCCGCTTCCAGCTCTTTGTAGCGCTCGAAGAAGTGCTGGATCTGGGCTTTCAGCAGCTCGGGCAGGTCGTTCACATTCTGGATGTGATCGTACTGCTTGGTCAGCTTGGAGTGCGGCACGGCCACGATCTTGGCATCTTCGCCAGATTCGTCGGTCATCTTCAGCACGCCGACCGGACGGCAGCGAATGACGGAGCCGGCCAGCAGCGGGTAGGGAGTCGGCACCAGCACGTCGACGGGATCCCCGTCAAGGGACAGGGTGGCGTTCACGTAACCGTAGTTGCACGGGTAGAACATAGGGGTAGACATGAAGCGATCAACGAAGATGGCACCGCTGTCCTTGTCGACTTCGTATTTGATCGGGTCGGCATTCTGCGGGATTTCGATGATGACGTAGATGTCGTCAGGCAGGCTCTTGCCAGCCGGTACCAGGTTCAGGCTCATGACGTTTCCTTTGAGTGTTGGAGTCAAGTTTGCAGGCCGACATTATAGCGATGTCCCGTCAAATGACCATATTTCGCGGGCATGGGAGCGTGCTGGTGGATGTCGCGTCGCCTGAGGCAGTCCGATTTCTGTCGCCTTGCCGGGCCTGGCTGCGCTCTGGTCATGGTCGCGGCTTGTGCCACCGGGTCAAGAGACCCTAGAATGCGCACTCCCTTACTGGAAAAGGCAGCGGTATGCACATTCACATTCTCGGGATCTGCGGCACCTTCATGGGTGGTCTGGCGGTGTTGGCAAAGCAGCTCGGTTACCGGGTGACCGGCTCGGATGCCAACGTGTATCCCCCCATGAGCACCCAGCTCGAGCAGCAGGGCATAGAGTTGACCGAGGGCTATGACCCGTCCCAACTCGATCCCGCGCCGGATCTGGTGGTGATAGGCAACGCCATGAGCCGTGGCAACCCCTGCGTGGAATATGTGCTGGATCGCAACCTGCCTTATATCTCGGGCCCACAGTGGCTGCTCGAGCATGTCCTCAAAGATCGCTGGGTGCTGGCCGTGGCGGGCACCCATGGCAAGACCACCACCGCCAGCATGCTGGCCTGGGTACTGGAATATGCCAAACTCGAGCCCGGTTTCCTCATCGGTGGTGTGCCCGGCAACTTCCCGGTTTCTGCTCGCCTCGGCTCCGCCCCCTTCTTCGTCATCGAGGCGGACGAGTATGACTGCGCCTTCTTCGACAAGCGCTCCAAGTTCGTCCACTACCATCCGCGCACTCTGGTGATGAACAACCTGGAGTTCGACCACGCGGACATATTCCCGGATCTCGCCGCCATCCAGCGCCAGTTCCATCACCTGATGCGCACAGTACCGAGCAACGGCCGGGTGCTCTTCCCCCAGGCCGACGACAACCTCACCGCGGTGCGCAAGATGGGCTGCTGGAGCGAGGTGGAGCTGGTGGGCCAGGACGACGCCAAATGGAAGGCGGTCAAGCTGGCCGATGACGGCTCCGTCTTCGAGGTGTGGCTGGATGGGGTCAAGCAGGGCGAGGTGCACTGGGAGTGCATAGGCGAGCACAACGTCAACAACGGCCTGATGGCCATCGCCGCTGCCCGCCATGCCGGTGTCATGGTGGAGCACGGCATAGCCGCCCTCTGCCAGTTCAAATCCCCCAAGCGGCGGATGGAGCTCAAGGGCGAGGTGGCGGGCATCAGCGTCTATGACGACTTCGCCCACCACCCCACCGCCATCGAGACCACCCTCGGCGGCCTGCGCGCCAGGGTTGATGCCGTGGGAGGGCAGGCCCGCATCCTGGCGGTGCTGGAGCCGCGCTCCAACACCATGAAGCTGGGGGTGCACAAGGAGGAGCTGGCCGGCTGCTTCGACGGCGCCGACGAGGTGTTCTTCTTCCAGCCGGCGAGCATCGGTTGGGACCTTGGCGAGGTAACCGCCCACATGAGCCGTCCGGCTCAGGTGTTTGACGATCTGGAGGCCCTGATCAACGCCCTGGTGGCCGAGAGCCGCGCGGGGGATCATATTCTGATCATGAGCAACGGCGGCTTCGGCGGCATTCACGACAAGCTGATCGCCCGCCTCAAGCAAGGCACATCATGAACAAGCAGATCACCCTGGCGCTGACCGGCGCCTCCGGCGCCCCCTATGCCCTGCGCCTGCTGCAGTGTCTGGTGCAGGCGGACTACCGGGTCTACCTGCTCGCCTCCTCGGCCGCCCGGGTGGTGCTCAAGACCGAGCAGCAGCAGGAGTGGCCGGGGTCGCCGAAAGAGCTGTCGGCCTATCTCTGTCGCCAATATGGCGCCAGAGAGGGGCAGATAGTCGCCTGCGGCAAGGAGGAGTGGTTCTCGCCTGTGGCCTCCGGCTCGGCGGCGCCGAAACAGATGGTGGTCTGTCCCTGCTCCATGGGCACCGTCTCGGCCATCGCCAACGGCACCTCCGACAACCTGCTGGAGCGGGCGGCGGATGTGGTGATCAAGGAGCGCGGTCAGCTCATTCTGGTGCCCCGCGAGAGCCCCTTCTCGGCGATCCATCTGGAAAACATGCTGAAACTGGCGCGGCTCGGGGTGACCATAATGCCGGCCGCACCGGGGTTCTATCATGAGCCGAAAAGCATCGAGGATCTGGTGGACTTCATGGTCGCCCGCATCCTGGATCATCTGGGCGTCGAGCATGCGCTGACCAGTCGCTGGGGCTATGCCAAGTCCTGAGTCAGCGAGACGAAAGGGAGACAAACAAAAGCGGCGCCGACCTGAACAGTCCGGCGCCGTTTTTATTGGCAAGAGGATCAGGCCACCTGAAGGGGGGCCGTCACGTACTTGAACAGGAAGTCGGTCACTTCTTCCCGGCTCGGGCGCTGTGGCTGATTGATCATCTGCATCATGACGTAGCCGAACCCGGTCAGGGAGCGGGCCAGATCCTGCGCCGACAGCACGCTCTGGATCTCGCCACTGTCCATGGCCGCTTGCAGGTGGGGGGCGATGCGCTCCAGCGCCTTGTCCAGCAGGCGGGTGTAACGGGGCCAGACCTCTTCCCGTACCGACGAGCTCCATTCCAGCCAGATGCTGGCGTGGTCCGGTTTGTCATAGGCGGCATCAACAAACAGCTTCACATGGCGGTGGATGCTGTCCCTGACCGAGCCCTGGCCGTTGTACGCCTGCTCGAGGATCTGCTGCACAAAGCCTTCAATCTCGGCCAGCACTTCATCGACCAGATCTTCACGGGTGTTGAAATAGTTGAACACGGTGGCAACCGAGACTTTGGCCTGCTCGGCAATTTCGGCATGTCCCGCACGGCCAATGCCGCGACGGGAAAATACCTCGATGGCACATTCCATCAATTGATCACGACGAGCCTCCGGCGACAGCCGGGTCCGACGTCTTATTTCTGCGCGTGGTTCCATAGTTTTTTCATCTAATAGTTATTGATTATGGTGTTTATAGTATTGTCACCGATAATGCCCGAAGGCTTGCTAACTCTATCAATTAAAATAAGCCGATAAAAGCATCACGTATGCCTGACGCCTTCCGGTTGGAGTGGTAGAATCATCGGTTTTGATGTTAATGAACGGCCAATAACCCTTTGGCCATTATTGGAGTATGTGATGAAACACAACGTCGAGGTGATGATCTCCGAGGCTGACGTCGCCGCCCGGATCGCCAAACTGGGTGAAGAGATCACCGCCCGTTACCAGGGCTCCGATGAAGTCGTGATGATTGGCCTCTTGCGCGGCTCCTGCGTCTTCCTGGCCGATCTCTGCCGTCAGTGCCAGCTGCCCATCACCCTGGATTTTATGACTGCCTCCAGCTATGGCTCCGGCATGCACAGCACCCGTGACGTGCGCATCCTCAAAGATCTGGATGACGACATCAAAGGCAAGGACGTGGTGATCGTCGAGGACATCATCGACACCGGTTACACCCTCAACAAGGTGCGCGAGATCCTCTCCCTGCGCGAACCTAAATCCCTCGCCATCTGCACCCTGCTGGACAAGCCGTCCCGTCGTGAGGTCCAGGTGCCGGTGGACTGGATTGGCTTCGCCATCCCGGACGAGTTCGTGGTGGGCTGTGGCATCGACTACGCCCAGAAGTACCGTAATCTGCCCTTCATCGGCAAGGTAGTTCCGCAAGAGTAAGCAAGGCTCGGACGTGGCAGGGCTGCTTGGCCGCCCGCCATCGACTGTCTTCAGGCGGCGCTAAAGCCGCCTTTTCTGTCTCGAGATGGGCTCATCCATCACAGGGGTTGCAATGAACGCATTGGAAATCAGCGGTCTGAAGAAGACCTATCAGGGGGGCGTCGAAGCCCTCAAGGGCATAGATCTCACCGTCAAGCAGGGAGATTTCTTCGCCCTGCTCGGCCCGAACGGGGCGGGCAAGTCCACCACCATCGGCGTGATCAGTTCGCTGGTGAACAAGAGTGCCGGCAAGGTCAAGGTGTTCGGTTACGACATCGACACCGATCTGGAGCTGGCCAAGGCCCAGCTCGGGCTGGTGCCCCAGGAGTTCAACTTCAGCCAGTTCGAGAAGGTGAGCCAGATTGTCACCCACCAGGCCGGTTTCTACGGCGTGCCAAGGGCCGAGGCCAAGGTGCGCGCCGAGAAATACCTGCGTCAGCTCGATCTGTGGGACAAGCGCGACATGGCGGCCCGTACCCTCTCCGGCGGCATGAAGCGCCGGTTGATGATAGCCCGCGCCCTGATGCACGAGCCCAGGCTGCTGATCCTGGATGAGCCGACCGCCGGGGTGGACATCGAGATCCGTCGTTCCATGTGGAGTTTCCTCAAGGATCTGAACGAGCAGGGTGTCACCATCATACTCACCACCCATTACCTGGAAGAGGCCGAGATGCTGTGCCGCAACATCGGCATCATCGACAAGGGGCGCCTCATCGAGAACACCAGCATGAAGAACCTGCTCGGCAAGCTGGGGCGGGAGACCTTCCTGCTGGATCTGGTGCCCGGCAGCCAGGTGCCGACCCTGCCCGAGTTCAACGGTCGCATGCAGGATGAGCACACCCTGGAGGTGGAGCTGGACAAGAGCCAGTCCCTCAACAGCCTGTTCGAGCAGCTCTCCGCCCAGGGGGTGCAGGTGCTGAGCATGCGCAACAAGGCAAACCGGCTGGAAGAGCTGTTCGTCAACCTGGTAGAGGAGGGTCGCAAAGCATGAATCCCATGACCTATTACATCGCCTTCAAGAGCATACTGGCCAAGGAAGTGAGCCGCTTTACCCGGATCTGGATCCAGACCCTGGTGCCGCCGGCCATCACCATGAGCCTCTACTTCGTCATCTTCGGCAACCTGATCGGTTCGCGCATCGGTGACATGGGGGGCTTCAGCTACATGGAGTTCATCGTGCCCGGCCTCATCATGATGTCGGTCATCACCAACTCCTACTCCAACGTCGCCTCCTCCTTCTACAGCGCCAAGTTCCAGCGCAACGTGGAGGAGCTGCTGGTGGCGCCTGTGCCCAACTACATCATCATCGCCGGCTATGTGGGCGGCGGCGTGGCCCGGGGCCTCTGTGTCGGTCTCATCGTCACCCTAGTCTCCCTGTTCTTCGTGCCGCTGCAGATCCACCATCTGTTCAGCGTCTGCTTCACCGTGCTGCTGACCTCGATCCTGTTCTCCCTGGGGGGGCTGATCAATGCCGTGTTCGCGAAGTCGTTCGATGACATCAGCATCATCCCGACCTTCATCCTGACGCCGCTCACCTATCTGGGGGGAGTCTTCTACTCCATCAGCCTGCTGCCGCCCTTCTGGCAGGGGGTCTCCCAGGTGAACCCCATCATCTACATGGTGAACGCGTTCCGCTACGGCTTCCTCGGCATCTCCGACGTGCCGCTCGGCACCGCCTACCTCATCATCATCGGCTTCATCGTCGCCCTCTACGGGCTGGCCTGGTGGCTGATCTCCCGCGGGACAGGGCTGCGGCACTGAGGTGCAACCATGAAAAAGGCGCCCTCGGGCGCCTTTTTATGTGCTGAGGATCTGCCTCAGAGGGCAGGGGCGTCATAGTCCGCCGGCTCGTCGCTGTAGACGCAGACGTTCCACTTGGCCGCCAGACCCTCTTCGGCCAGACAGTAACGCTCGAAGAAGGTCTTGATCTCGGCGCGCTGGCAGTGGGCCTCGAAGCTGGCCATGTCTTGCCAGATCTCGTTGAAGACGATGGGGAAGCTCTCCCCCTCGGCGAAGGGGCTGGCAATGTGGCGGGTGACTCTGTACTGCAGGCAGCCGTCTTCCCTCAGGGTATTGGGCTCCAGCCCCTGCAAGACCTGGAACAGGGCCTGCTCCTTGCCCGGCTTGGGCTGGAACTGGGCGATGCAATAAACCTTCTTGGACATCTGTTTCTCCTTGCCGTGTCTCAACCCTGAAGGGTGACGACGCTATTGTCGATAAGGCGGGCCTTGCCCAGATAGGCAGCCATCAGGATCACCAGCCGCTTGCTGGCAGCGGTGGAGGATTCCAGGGTGTCGGCGTCGACGATGTCGATGGCATCCGTCCTGAAGCCTGCGTTGTCGAGACGCTGGCTGGCCTGGGCTACCAGGGAGGGGAGGTGGTGGTTCCCCGCCTCAATCTGCTCGGCAATCCAGTTCATGGTGCGCGCGAGCTCGGGGGCCAGGGCCCGCTCGGCGGCAGTCAGGTAGCCGTTGCGCGAGGAGAGCGCAAGCCCGTCCTCGGCCCGCACAGTGGGCACGCCGACTATCTCGACCGGCATGGCCATGTCGGCCACCATCTTGCGAATGAGCGCCAGCTGCTGGTAATCCTTCTGGCCGAAGCAGGCCACGTCGGGCTGCACCAGGTTGAACAGCTTGGTGACGACAGTGCTGACACCGCGGAAGTGGCCAGGGCGCAGCGCCCCTTCCAGCAGGCTGGAGAGACCCGGTACCTCGACGAAGGTCTGGCTGGCGAGCCCCTGGGGATACATCAGCTCCGGGGTCGGGGTGAACACCAGATCCACGCCGGCGGCCTGCAGGGCGGCGCAGTCCTGCTCCAGGGTACGGGGATAGTTGGCGAGATCCTCGGCCTTGTCGAACTGCAAGGGGTTCACGAAGATGCTGACCACCACCTTGTCGCCGCGGCTGCGGGCCTCATCGACCAGGGTGAGATGGCCCTGGTGCAGATTGCCCATGGTGGGCACGAATGCGATGGCGCGGCCTTCGCGGCGCCATTGGCCGATCTGTTCACGCAGAGCGGCAGGATTGTTCACAACCAACATCAACAGTTCACCTTCGGATAGGTCAAAGAAACAGAAATTGAAAGGGCCAGCGTGGATGGCACGGGATAGTTCACGAGCAACATCACCAACAGTTCACCTTCGGATAGAACAAAGAAACAGGGATTGAAAGGGCCAGAGAGGGATGCGAAACGGGGGCTGAGCCCCCGTTTCGGTTCATGAGGCCTGGATCAGTTGAAGCAGTGCTCGGGACCGGGGAAGGTGCCCTCGCTGACCTGCTGCACATAGAGGCGGATGGCGGCGCGCATGTCGCCCGTCTCGGCCAGGAAGTTCTTGGTGAACTTGGGCACATAGCCGGAGGTGATGCCGAAGGCGTCGTGCATCACCAGGATCTGGCCATCGGTGGCCGGGCCCGCGCCTATGCCGATGACCGGGATGCGCAGCGCCTTGCTGATGCGCTCGGCCAGGGCGACCGGCACGCATTCGAGCACCAGCAGCTGGATACCGGCCGCTTGCAGCTCCAGGGCCTGACGGTAGATCTCCTGGGCGTGGAACTCGTCGCGCCCCTGCACCTTGAAGCCGCCAAACACGTGGACGGATTGCGGGGTCAGCCCCAGGTGACCGCAGACAGGCACACCGTTGCGGGTCAGGTGGCGAATGCTCTCGCACAGCCAGTCGCCCCCTTCCATCTTCACCATGCGGGCGCCGGCGGCCATCAGCCGGGCGGCGTTCTGGTAGGTCTGCTCGGGAGTGGCGTAGCTCATGAACGGCATGTCGGTGACCACCAGCGCCTTGCTGGCGCCACGCACCACGCAGCGGGTGTGATAGACCATCTCATCCATGCTGACGGCCAGGGTGTCATCCCCTCCCTGCAGCACCATGCCGAGGGAATCACCGATGAGCAGCACCTGGGCGCCTTCGTCGTCGAACAGCTTGGCGAAGGTGGCGTCATAGGCGGTGATGGCGGTGATTTTTTGTCCGTCCTGCTTCATCTTCTGCAGGTCGGTGATGGTGATCTTGCTCATTACGTTGCTCCTACTCGTCTACTCACCCGTTGCGGCGGCAAGGATCTCGAGACCATTGCGCGGGCAGCGGGCAACCAGTTCGGTGAGCGGGGTGCCGCAGGGCAGCACCAGGGCGGGGGCGATTTCGGCAAGGGGCAGCAGGACGAACTCCCGCTCCTTCATGCCGTAGTGGGGAACGATCAGGCGTTCATGCTGGATGACTTGCTCGCCGTACAGCAGCAGATCCAGATCCAGGGTTCTTGGACCCCAACGCTCGTCCTTGCGCACACGTCCCTGTTCCCGCTCGATTTTCTGCAGTTGATCCAGCAAAGCCAGGGGGCCTAGCCGGGTATGAAGCCGCACCACGGCATTGACGTAGTCCGGCTGATCCGCAGGGCCCATGGGGCGGCTGCCGTAAAGCTGCGAGGTCTGTTGCAATTCGGATTCCGGCAGCCTGCCCAGGGCGGCGACGGCCTGTCTGGCCTGGGCGACGGGATTGCCCAGGTTGGATCCGATGGCAACGAAGACCTCGATCATCGGGTGGCCTTTATTCTGCCGCTTTCGGCTTGCGACGACGGGGGCGACGGCGGTTGCGGCTGTTGCTGCTACGTTTCTCACCGTCTCCGCGCGGCTCGGCCGCCGGGGCACGCTCACCGCTCGCCGGGCGGCGGGTTGCTTCCCGTTGCAGTTGCGGACGCACATCCGGGTTGGAGGCCACATAGCGCTCCCACCAGCTGGCCAGCTCGCCGAGGCCGCGCTCGACCCGGTTGCGCAGCAGCAGGAAGTCAAAGGCTGCACGGAACTTCGGATGCTCCATGGCCCGCTCGGGGTGACGGCCCTGACGACGGGTCAGGCGCTGTTGCAGGGCCCAGATGTCGCGCACATCCGTGGTGAAGCGGCGCGGCACGGCGATGATCCGCACCTGGGCATCCAGCACCTCGTTGATGGCCAGCATGAAGGCGTCGTGCCAGGGCAGGCCGCTCTCGTTTTCCAGCACCCGGGCACGGGCCTCGACGGCGCCCCACAGCAGGGTGGCATAGAGGAAGGCCGGGGTGACACGCTTGTCTTCACGGACCCGGGTATCTGTATCCATCAACGCCAGTTCGATGAACTGCTCGTAGGGCGAGTTGCCGTTGGGCGTAAACAGGGCGGCGACCTGGGGGAACAGGGGCTGGAACAGCCCGTATTCGCGCAGCAGCTTGTAGGTGGCGAGACCGTCACCGGCCAGGAACAGCTTGAGGGTCTCCTCGAACAGACGGGCGGCCGGAATGTCCTGCAGCAGCGGCGCCAGTTCCCGGATGGGGGCGGCGGTGCGCGGGCTTATGGTCATCTCCAGCTTGGCGGCGAAGCGCACGGCGCGCAGCATACGCACCGGATCTTCCCGGTAGCGAGTCTCGGGGTCACCGATGAGCTCCAGCTTGCGCTCGGCAAGATCCTCGATGCCACCCTCGAAGTCGTGCAGGGTGAAATCCTTGGCGCTGTAGTAGAGGGCGTTGACGGTAAAGTCACGACGCTCGGCATCCTCTTCGATGGTGCCGTAGACGTTGTCGCGCAGCAGCATGCCTTCATCAGACTGGGCCGACACGTGCTTGCTGGTATTGACCTGATGGTGGTGACCACGGAAGGTAGCCACTTCGATCACGTCACGACCAAAGACGATGTGGGCCAGGCGGAAACGACGGCCGATCAGGCGGCAGTTGCTGAACAACGCCTTGATCTGCTCCGGCGTGGCATCGGTGGCGATGTCGAAATCCTTTGGCGTTCTCCCGAGCAGAATATCCCGGACGCCACCACCCACCAGGTAGGCTTCGTAGCCCCCCTTGTTCAGGCGGTAGAGCACCTTGAGCGCATTCTCGCTGATCTCTTTGCGCGAGATGGGGTGCTGGTCACGGCTCAAGGTTCGGCGTTGACCGGCGACACGGGCTGGAATGGGAGACTCCATCGACTGCTCGCCGTCTTCCTTGCCGAGCACCTTGCGGCAAAAGTTTGCGATCTGGGAAAAAATGGTACACCTCTTCATGACTTCAAATTGACGGGAGGCCAAAAAATAGCGGCCTATCATAGCTCAGGCCCGACCAAATGAGAAACGCTGCGGTCTGCTTCCCCGATTCGGGCCCGGTCGTACAAGGAACGACGCTTTCAGTTCCCCAGGTTCTGGCCTGCTCAAATGAGAAACGCTGCGGCCTGCTTTTGCTCCGGGGGCCTGCTTACCTGGCCCCCAGCACTATCTTCTGCTGGCGGGGAACCCGGGCCAGCTGCCAATGGGCAATGCCCCAGGCGATGATCTCGTCGACGCTGTTCTCTCTCAGGCAAGGGGGCGGGCACTGGCCGAGGAACGCGAGGGCCTGCCACAGGGCGGGCCTGACGTCATCATGTACCAGTGCCGGCGCATGGTTCTGCTTCGACAGCTTGTTGCCATCCGCCAGCACCGCCAGCGGCAGGTGCACCCAGGCGGGGACGTCAGCCCCCAGGGTCTGGTAGAGGGCAATCTGGCGCACCGTGGGCTCCAGCAGATCGGCGCCGCGCACTATCTCCGTGATGCCGCTGTCCATGTCATCCACCACCACCGCCAGGTTATAGGCGTAGAGCCCGTCCCGGCGGCGCACTATGAAGTCCTCCTCGGCGAGCGCCGCAGGCACCGCAATATGACCCTGCAACTCATCCTCGAAGTGGTAGACGGGATGATGCTGGCGCAGGCGGGCGGCGCAGCCCTCTGCGGTCAGCCCCAGGGTGCGGCAATGGCCGTTGTAGAAGCCGCCCGCCGCCATGATCTCGCGCCGGGTGCAGCGGCACCAGTAGAGATCCCCGGCCCGATAGAGCTGGTCGATGATCTCGTCATAACGGCCGTGGCGCGCGCTCTGGAACATCACCTCCCCATCCCAGCCGAGGCCATGGGCCTCAAGGGTCTGGAGGATGAGCCCGCTGGCCCCGGCCATTTCCCGCGGTGGATCTATGTCCTCGATGCGCACCAGCCAGCGCCCCTGCTGCGATCTCGCCTGCAAGAAGCTGCCAAGGGCGGCGACCAGGGAGCCGAAGTGGAGCGGACCGGACGGGGAGGGGGCGAAGCGGCCCACATGGGGTCGGAGAGGGGAGGAGGGAGTCATGGCCATGGGAATTCGGGTAGACGATGCATTGAGGCTGCATTCTGGGATGGTCGTGGGAAAAGCTCAATAAAAAAGGGAGCCTGCGAGCTCCCTTTTTTTGTCCATGTCGATGGGCGGCATCAGCCAGCCATCTGTTTTTCCTTGATTTCAGCCAGCGTCTTGCAGTCGACACAGAGGTCGGCTGTCGGACGGGCTTCCAGACGACGAATACCGATTTCGATACCGCAATGTTCGCAGTAACCAAAGTCGTCTTCTTCGAGCAGCAGCAAGGTCTTTTCGATCTTCTTGATCAGCTTGCGTTCACGGTCGCGGGTGCGCAGTTCGAGTGCGAACTCTTCTTCCTGCGCGGCGCGATCGACCGGATCCGGGAAGTTTGCAGCCTCATCCTTCATGTGGTCGACGGTGCGGTCAACTTCCTGCATCAGTTGGTTGCGCCAGGCTCCCAGGATCTTGCGAAAATGTACCTTTTGTTGGTCATTCATGTACTCCTCACCGGCTTTTACCTGGTAAGGCTCTACACCCGCAATGGCCAGGGGGCCCAGAGATTTCCTGTTTTCGCCTGTTGGCATGCCCTGTCTCCTAATTCAGCACGCTACCCGTGCCATCCATAAATTGAGGGCGGTATCTATAGCAGAAGGGTCAACGGGAGGCAAACAAGCCTTGTCAATAATGTTACCCACTCCAGCATTTATTCTCAGCCCTCGGGTAGCAGGTGACCAGATTCAAATGGAATAAAATCTTGAGCCACCATGCCCTGCACCCCAACATGGGGGCGATAGCATAAAATTTCAACCCCTGCCGTAATTGCTTGCTCAACAAGCTGACTATAGTGCGGATCGATATGGGCTGCAGGGCGCACTCTCGCGATGCCGGAGTGCAACACCATGAACAGCAGCACGGCTCTGTGTCCGGCCGCCTTCATGGCCATCAATTCACGCAAGTGCTTGGCGCCACGGGTGGTGACCGCATCGGGGAAGTAGCCCATGCCCGCTTGCTCCCGCTCGTCGAGCAGGGTGACGGATTTCACCTCGATGTAACAACTTGGCCTGTGATCATCCTCCAGCAGCAGGTCGATGCGGCTGTTCTCCTCCCCGTATTTCACCTCGGTGCGCAGCCTGGCATAACCCGCCAGCGGCGCCAGCGCCCCTTGCTCGATGAGCTCCCGGGCGATCTGGTTGGCCCGCGCCGTGTTGACGCAGATGAAGTGACCCGCCGGGCTCTCGGCTATCTCCCAGCTGTGGGCCAGCTTGCGCTTGGGGTTGCTTGAGGTGGAGTACCAGACCCGGGTGCCAGGATCGGCGCAGCCGGTCATGGCACCGGTGTTGGCGCAGTGGAGGGTGATCACCTTGCCGTTGTCGAGCTGCACATCGGTCAGGAAGCGCTTGTAGCGGGCGATGAGCAGACCGGATTGCAAGGGGGGATCGAAAATCATGAGGTCAGCTCCTCGCTGCTTGTTGCTTTGGCGCGGGCACGCAGGGGCCAGCAGGCGATGGGTTCATAGCTGACCCCCTGCGGGGTGCTGACGGACTGGTAGAGGCAGAAGCTGTCCGCCTGCAGCACAAGATCGGGGGCGGGCAGCGCCTCCGGGGCCTCGGCCGCCTTGCGCGACAGGGTGATATGGGGGCGATAGCCCTGCTCGCCGTTGCCGAGCCCCAGCTTCTCGCCGTGGCGACGCAGGGCCCTGGCCAGCACGTTCAGCTCGTTTGGCCACTCACTGGGCCCCACCCAGGCTGCCCTGGCACGCTGAAACCAGCCGGTCTGATCCAGATGGACGCTGAAAGGGGGGCAGCGCTGCTGTGCGGCAGTGGCGATCAGCCTGGCCTGGGTGGCCTCGTCGGCCTCACCGAGAAAGGCCAGGGTCAAATGCAGATTATGCTCGGGCACCGGCAGGCCGGGCCAGGGGCGCCGTTCGCGCCAGTCGATCAGGGCGGGGGCAAGCTGGTGCAGGGGCAGGGCAAAGAAGAGTCTGGGCATGCGCAGCGTCGATCCTCGTGGTACTCACATGAAAGGGCCATTCTATGGCAGCTCGTCTGCGGATGTCTCCTGGTCGTGTCTCGCGCCTATGTGAGCAGAGCTGTCGTGCCGACGGAGCATTCCCCTGGCCAACCCCAACCGGTTGGCGCGCACCCGGCACGGCTGCTGACGGTGGGCGGCTGGCTGTGGCAGAATGGGCGCCGTTTTCATGGTCATCACAGAAGGTCTTCGCCGTTTTGTCCCAACTCCCCATCGTCTCGGTGCTGCCCGAGCTGTTTGATGCCATCGACAGCCACGCCAGCGTGATACTGCAGGCCCCCCCGGGGGCGGGCAAGTCGACCCTGCTGCCCCTGGAGCTGGTGCGCCGAAACCGGCTGCCCGGCCGCATCATCATGCTGGAGCCCCGCCGCCTCGCGGCGCGCAACATCGCGAGCTTTCTGGCGCGCCAGCTCGGAGAGAAGGTGGGGGAGCGCATCGGGCTGCGGGTGCGGGGCGAGAGTCGCACCAGTGCCGCGACCCGGCTCGAGATAGTGACCGAGGGGGTGCTGACCCGGATGTTGCAGCAGGACCCTGAGCTTGCCGGGGTGTCGCTCGTCATTTTCGATGAATTCCACGAGCGCAGCCTGCATGCCGATACCGCGCTGGCCTTCGCCATCGAGAGCCAGCAGGGGCTGCGCGATGATCTCCGCTTGCTGATCATGTCCGCCACCCTGGACGGCATGGCGCTGGAGGCCCTGTTGCCGGACGCCCCTGTGATCCGCTCCGAGGGGCGCGGCTTTCCCATCGACTACCACTACCGCCCCGCCAATCGCCAGCAGTGGCTGGAGCCCCAGGTGGGCGCCGTGGTGCTGGAGGCGCTGGCGGCCCACGCGGGCAGTGCCCTGGTGTTCCTGCCGGGACAGGGGGAGATAGAGCGGCTCGCCCAGTGGCTGGAAGGGCGCCTGCCGGACGACGTGCGTCTCGCCCCTCTCTATGGTCGGCTTGACATGGCGGCGCAACAGGCGGCCATCGAGCCCGCCCCGGCGGGGAGCCGCAAGCTGGTGCTCACCACCAATGTGGCGGAGACCTCCCTCACCATAGAGGGGGTGTCTGTGGTGATCGACAGCGGGCTGGAGCGTCGCGCCACCTTCGATCTGAGAAGCGGCGTCACCCGGCTGGAGACCCGTCAGATTGCCAGGGCCTCCGCCACCCAGCGGGCGGGCCGTGCCGGCCGTCTCGGCCCCGGGGTTTGCTACCGGCTGTGGAGCGCCGAGGTGCAAGAGCGCCTCGCCGAGCAGAGCCCGCCGGACATCCTCACCCAGGAGCTGACCGGCCTGCTGCTGGACGCCGCCCAGTGGGGGGCCAAGGTAGAAGATCTGCCGCTGCTGGACATGCCCCCCGCCGCCGCGGTGGCGAGCGCCCGTCGCCTGCTGGTGACCCTTGGCGCCATGAAACCGGAGGCTGAGCAACAACTCACCCCAGCCGGCCGCACCATGGCCGCCTTCGGCACTCATCCCCGTCTGGCGCGCATGCTGTTGCGGGCCCGGGAGCTGGAGGCCGAGGGTCTGACAGGGATTGTCGCCGATGCGGCATTCCTGGTGGCGCTGCTGGAAGAAGATCTGCGAGGATCTGAGCGCCTTTCCGTGCTCTTCCATCGCCGTCTGGGGGCCCTGCGTCAGGGGGCCGCCCGCTGGTTCGAACGGCTGGGGGCCCGCCCTGCCGGCGCCCAGGGGCAGTGGCTGGGGCTGCTGTGCGCCCTCGCCTGGCCGGATCGGATAGGCAAGCTGCGCAGCGGCAGCCGCTATCAACTCAGTGGTGGGATCGGCTGCGATCTGGTAGAAGGTCACCCATGTCAGGGACAGGGGGCCCTGATCGCCATCGAGATGGGGCAGAACGATCGCGGCAGCCGCATCTTCATCGCCGAGCCGGTGGCGCTGGACGAGCTGGTGCGCCAGCTGCCGGAGCTGGTGAGCGAACGCCAGTGGTTCGACTGGGACGAGCGGGTCCGCGCCGAGCGCCAGCAGGTGATCGGCGAACTGGTGCTCGGCCAGCGGCCGCTGACGGATCTCTCCGACGAACAGAAGGGGCGCTGCCTGTTGCAGGGCATTCGTCGCAAGGGGCTGCACGTGCTGCCCTGGGACGAGGGCAGCGAAGGCTTGCTGGCCCGCTTGCGCTGCGCCCGCGACTGGCTGCCGGACGAGGGCTGGCCCGCCATGGACGACGAGAGTCTGCTGGCCCGGCTGGAGGAGTGGCTCTTGCCTGCCCTGAGTGGCATGACCCGGCTGGAGCAGCTCAAAAGGCTCAACCTCTCCGATCTGCTGCGCCAGTCCTTGCCCTGGCCCTTGCCAAAACGGCTGGACGAGGCGCTGCCGAGCCACTTCAGCGCGCCGACCGGCAGTCGGGTGCGGATCCGCTATCAGCCGGGGCAGGCCCCGGTGATCCCGGTGCGCATTCAGGAGATGTTCGGGCAGGGCACCACCCCCTGCGTGGCCGATGGCCGGGTGCCCCTGGTGGTGGAGCTGCTCTCCCCGGCCCAGCGGCCGCTGCAGATCACCGCCGATCTCGCCGCCTTCTGGGCGGGATCCTATGAGCAGGTAAAGAAAGAGATGAAGGGGCGCTACCCCCGCCACTACTGGCCGGACAATCCGCTGGAGGCGATGCCGACCAAAGTCACCAAGAAGAAGATGGGGCTGTAGGTTGGTGCTGAGCGTAGCGAAGCCCAACTCCAGCAGACAGCCCTCACCCTAACCCTCTCCGAGAGGGAGAGGGAACCGAGCGAGGTTGGTGTTTGCGCCCTTCTCCTCTCCTTTTTCAAAGACATGGGAGAAGGGTGGGGGATGAGGGGCTGGGCATCCATGTTGTCTGGCGAAGCGAAACCCAGGATCCAGGTTCGATTGGTTAAGCCCGATCGGACGTTCGCGAATGCGACATCACAAGTAGAAAGGAAAGCAAAGAGGAATTATGGCAACCCAACGACGCAAGAGCCCGCCCAAGAAGGCAGCTCCCAAGCGCACCATCTGGCGCACCCTGTTCTGGCTTGGCTTCAAGCTCTCCCTGGTGGTGGCGGCCTTCATGGTGGTGTTTGGTATCTACCTCGATACCAAGGTGCGCGAGCGCTTCGACGGGGAGAAGTGGCAGTTGCCCGTGATGGTCTACAGCCGTCCACTGGAGCTCTACCCCAGCCAGCGTCTCTCCCAGACCCAGATGCTGCGCGAGCTCAACATGCTGAGCTACAAGCAGGTGCGTCAGCCCCACACCCCGGGGGAGTACGCGGTCAACGGCAATCGCATCGAGCTGGTACGCCGTCCGTTCGAGTTCCATGACGGCGCCGACGGCGCCCGTGGCCTGCGCCTCACCTTCAACGGTGCGCGGCTGGAGGGGATCCAGTCTCTGGAGAACCAGCGTCAGCTAGGTTATGCCCAGATGGACCCTGTGTTGCTTGACCGCCTCAACACCGAGGACAGGGAGGATCGCCTGCTGGTACGCATCGCCGAGGTGCCGGACAGCCTGCTGGTGACCCTGCTGACCACCGAAGATCGGGACTTCTACCAGCACGGTGGCGTCTCGCCGGTGGCCATCATGCGCGCCATGGTAGCCAACTTGCTGGCGGGTCGTACCGTACAGGGGGGCAGTACCCTCACCCAGCAGCTCGCCAAGAACTTCTTCCTGACCCGGGAGCGCAGCCTGTGGCGCAAGGCGCAGGAAGCCTATATGGCGGTGCTGATCGACTACCGCTACAGCAAGGACGAGATCCTGGAGGCCTACCTCAACGAGGTCTATCTGGGGCAGAACTTCTCCCAGGGGGTCTATGGCTTCGGGCTCGCCTCCTACTTCTACTTCGGCATCCCGGTCAACGAGCTGGACATCGATCAGGTGGCCCTGCTGGTGGGCATGGTGAAGGGGCCCTCCTATTACGATCCCTGGCGCTTCCCCGAGCGGGCCAAGGCGCGCCGGGATCTGGTGCTGAAACTGCTGATGGAGCACGGCAGCCTGACTCAGGCCGAGTATGAGCTGGCCAGCAAGCAACCCCTTGGCATCATAGCCCGGGGCCAGATGAGCTATGGTCGCACCCCGGCCTTCATGGGGCTGCTCAAGCGGGAAATCCAGAACCGCTTCGGCCCGGATCTGCTCAAGCAGTCCGGCCTCAAGATCTTCACCAGCCTGGATCCCATCGCCCAGCATGCCGCCGAGCAGGCGGTGCAGACCGGCCTCGCCACCATAGAGAAGCAGCGCGGCAAGAAGAAGCTGGAGGCGGCCATGGTGGTCTCCGACTGGCACAAGGGCGAGGTGGTCGCCATGGTGGGGGGACGGGATCCCCGTTACGCCGGCTTCAACCGTGCGCTGGATGCCCGTCGCCAGATAGGCTCCCTGGTGAAACCGGCGGTCTATCTCACCGGCCTCTCCAACGGCCTGACACTGGGCACGCCGCTGAAGGATCAGCCGATCCGCATCCGCGGCCAGGATGGCCAGATCTGGACGCCGCAGAACTACGATCGCAAGTTCCGCCAGAGCGTGCCGCTGATGGAGGCGCTCGCCAGCTCCCTCAACGTGCCGACCGTCAACCTGGGTCTTCAGGTGGGGCTCGACAAGGTGGTGGACACCCTGCACAAGCTGGGGGTCCAGCAGGAGATCCAGCCTTATCCGTCCCTGGTGCTGGGGGCGGTGGCGCTCTCCCCCATGGAGGTGAACCAGATGTATCTGCCCATCGCGAACCAGGGGCTGACCCAGCCGTTGTCGGCGATCCGCGCCGTGGTGAACGGCGATGGCAGCCAGCTCTATCAGCATGACGAGACCGCCAAGCGGGTGACGGATCCTCAGGCCAGCTGGCTGACCCTGTTTGCCATGACCAAGACGGTGAGCCAGGGCACGGCCCGGGCGCTCGGTGCCAAGTTCCCCGGCGCCACCATGGCCGCCAAGACCGGGACCACCAACGAGCTGCGGGACTCCTGGTTTGCCGGGATGGACAACAACGAACTGGTGAGCATCTGGGTCGGTCGGGATGATAACCAGCCCGCCGGGTTGACCGGGGCCAGCGGTGCCTTGCAGCTGTTCAGCGGTTACATGAGCCAGCGCGGCGTCAACAGCCTGGGGTTGAAGATGCCGGAAGGGGTGAGCTGGGCCAGCTTCTCCCGCAGCAGCGGCGCCCGGGTCGCGAGCGATTGCCCCGGCAGTCTGCAGGTGCCGGCCAAGCTCGCGGGACTGAGCGAGCCGATGAGCTGCGCCAGCCCGGTATCCAATCCGGTCAACGCGCTGGATCAGTGGTTCGGCGGCTTCTTCAACTAACGGAGACGGGCAGCCCAGGCTGCCCGTTTTACAAGGATTGCCATGACACTTTCCCTGCTCGGCGGCATTCACCATGTGGCCATCATCGCCAGCGACTATGAGCGCTCGCGCCACTTCTACCACCAGGTGCTGGGGCTGCCCATCCTGGCGGAGACACTGCGGGAGGCCCGCCAGTCCTGGAAGCTGGATCTGGCGCTGCCTGACGGCGGCCAGCTGGAGCTGTTCAGCTTTCCCACCCCCCCTGCGCGCCCCTCGAGGCCGGAGGCGTGCGGTCTGCGGCACCTGGCGTTTCGGGTGCCGGCGCTCGATCCCGTCATCGCCCATCTGGATCAGCACGGGGTGGCCGTGGAGCCGGTGCGGGTGGACGAGCTGACCGGCAGTCGCTTCACCTTCTTCGCAGACCCGGACGGCCTGCCGTTGGAGCTCTACGAGGTCGATGCGGAGCCGGCATGAGCGGGCAGTGCAGCAGCATGAGTGCGTAAAAAAAGCCGCCCGGCGAACACCGGGCGGCTTTTTCATGGGGTCAGGCCGTGGTCAGCAGGGCCACGGCGACGGCCATCACCAGGATGCCGACCCAGCCGACGGGCTTGAGGCGCTCACCAAACAGCAGCAGGCCGCCGAGGGCGGTGCCCAGGATGCCGATGGCGCCCCAGGTGGCATAGGCCACGGCGAGATCTATCCTGCCGGTGTTCACCGCCTCACTGAGCAGGGTAAAGGCGCAGAGCACCAGCAGTATGCCGAGCAGGCCCCAGCCCTTGTGGCGAAAACCGAGGGAGCGGTTGATGGCCATGTTGGCCCCCACATCCAGCAGGGCGGCGCCCAGTACGATGATCAACGGGTGCATGGAAGCTCCTTGGCCGTAGTTGCATCAACTGGTTCGGCATGGGTTTCCCCCAGGGTCACCATAACAATGCCCACTATTGCCAGCGCCAGCCCGATCCACTCCTGCACACTCAGCTCGTAGCCCAGGAACAGCACGGAGACGGCGGTGATCAGGGCGATTCCCAGCCCCTCCCACAACGCGAACGCAATACCAATGGAGATTGTTTTGGCGGCCTTGGCCAGCAGCAGGTAGGAGAGGGCGATGAGGAGCCACATCGGCAGATAGTTGAGCCAGCCGGCCTCACTCTCCGGGATCAGGGCCATGGTGGAGGTGCCTGCCACCTCGGTCAGGATGGCGCCCGTCAGGAAGAGGCGGGCCAAAAGCAGGGGACTGAATGACATGGGGTTTCCTTCTGTTGCTGCGACGAGGGAGAGGATAGCCGCAGTCTGTTCAGTCGGCAGAATCGCTGAGCGTCGAGAATTCTGGCGCTACGGGTTTGCCTTGGGGAAGAGGGGCGGCGTAAGGTGAAGATGGAACAAGCTGCCACCAGAGCGTGACCATGAAGCTTTATCAGATACAACTCTTTGTAGAATCAGCAGACAGTGGCTCGATTGCCAATGCCGCCAGACGCCTTGGCAAGAGCCGCAGTGCCGTCAGTACGGCGATCGCCGCCCTGGAAGTGGAGCTTGGCGTCGACCTTTTTGAACGAGGGGCCAACCAGAGCCGACTCACCGAGATAGGGGAGCAGGTGCTGGACGACTGCCGGCGGCTGCTGCAGGCGGCCAACAGCCTCAAGCTCAAGTGCGAACACCACGCCTCAGGGGCCGAGGTGGCGCTGCGGGTAGCGCGGGATGACGCCATCCCCGAACCGGTGTGGCGCGAGATGCTGGGGGCGCTGCGCCAGCAATTTCCCGGCACCAGCATCTCCCTGGTGCTGGCCTCGCCCCCCGAACTGCCTGCCCTGGTGGAGGAGGGGTTTGTGGATGCTGCCTTCGGCCTCATCACCGAGGATCAGGAGCGCAGCGGCCTCAACATAGACGTGCTCAACCCGATCCGCACCCTGATGGTGGTGGCACCGAGCCACCCGCTGGCCGGGTTGAAACGGGTGCTGCAGCAGGATTTGACCGATCAGACCCAGGTCACCCTCTCCTATGTGGACGAGTTTTCGGTCAAGAGCCTGCTCCCCATCGGTGGCCAGCACATAGGGTTGTCGAGCTTCGAGCTGATGCGGGATGCGGTGCTGGACGGTCTCGGCTGGGCGGTGTTGCCGTCGCCGCTGATCCAGAGCCAGCTGCGCCAGGGGGAACTGCTGACCCTGAAGCACAAGTTCAGCCTGCAGTGGCGCGATTACGGGGTCTATCTGTCGGAGAACGCCCATCACGGCAAGGTGCTGGCCTGGCTGAAGAAGGCCATCGAGGCCTACCTCGAACCCTTCGAGTAACCAGGAGTACAGCAACAGGGGCCGCTGGCCCCTGTTGCTTGAGACGGCTGGAGGTCAGCGCAGGGCGTGACGGGGGGCGGGCTGGCGCTGGCGAAAGGGCAGCAGGAGCAGGCTGAGCAGCAGATCCCCCAGCAGGGACGCGAGCAGTCCCGCCGCCACACCGCAGAAGATGGCGGCCTGCTTGAGGGGCACCACATAGCCGTAGTTGCGCAGGGTGTCCTGCCAGAGCAAGGGATCCGCTTGCAACAGCAGGTGGGAGAGCTGCAGGTACCAGGGCCTATCCTGGAAGGCGCGCTCCTGCTGCAGGTGGCGCTGCTGGCTCACCAGCTGCTGGAGGCTGGTGGCATCCTGAGTGAAGACGGGATCCTGGCTGGCGCCGTAATGGGCGACCAGGGCGTCGAGATCGCCGCCAAAGTGTTGATCCGCGGTGCGCTGGAAGGGTTCCAGACTGAGGCTGGCCTGTTGCAGGCGTGCATCCAGACGCTGGTAGTAGAGATCGACGATCCCCGGTATCTGCACGCCCGCCAGCAAACCGAGGGCAAACAACATCATGCGAAGGTAACTGCGCATAGCCATCATCCTGAGTAAAAGGAGCCTCATACTAGCCGCAAGCCCTCGGCGCGCCAAGGTGGCGCTGACGGCCCCGGTATCCGGTGATAGCGGGTTGGGTCAAAAAGGAGTCAACAGGATGTTGTTTGTTACATGAATTCTTACATTTTTGTGATGCAAGTCACTCGGAGGCTGACCTAGAATCACCGCTTTTTGAAGGAAGACTCGGCATGAGCAAGTTCATACCTTTCTATCTGATCGGGGGCCTGATTGCCCTCAGTTGGGCCACCCTGCCGGGTCATGGCCCCTGGGATCACTGGGATCTCGCCACCTTCCAGCTGGTCAATGGCTGGCTGGGTGAATCCGCCCGCTGGGCCGATCTGGTGGCCATCACCAACAATCGCCTGTTCGATCTGGTCGCCCTGGGTTGCATGGGACTGATCCTGGCCGCCTGCTTCTTCCGGGCACATGTTGAGGGGCGCCGTCGTCTGGTGGCCATGGGGATCGTCATGTTGTTGGGGGCCCTGGTGATCAATCAGCTCGGTCACCTGCTGCCGGTCAGCCGTCCCAGCCCGACCCTGATGGTGGACGGGGCGCTGCGCCTGACCGAGATCAGTGCCATTCCCACCAAGGACTCCGCCGGCGACAGCTTCCCCGGCGATCATGCCCTGTTCTTGATGATCTTCGCCGGTTTTGCCCTGCGCTACCTGCCGCGCCGGGCCGCGGTGATCGCCGTGCTGATGGTGCCCCTGTTCTCGGCCCCCCGTATCCTCGCCGGTGCCCACTGGCTGACGGATGTCTATGTCGGCGCCCTCTGCCTTGCCCTCATCTGTCTGCCGCCCCTGCTGCTGACTCCCCTGTCGGATCGGCTGATCGACCGCCTTACCCCCAGATTGCCCCGCTGGATCGCCGGAACTCCTTGCTGCTTGAGTAGCGGAGGGCAATAAAAAGAAGGCGGGTGACCGCCTTCTTTTGCTTATGCCCATCGGTGCTGTGGTCGTCGCGAAATGACCAGGACTACGCCCGATGAGTGCGGGCTTGCGCCCTCAACGACAAGTATTGGCAGAGTCATTCGAGCTTTACCATCAGAAACTGACGGGGCCAAACGTTTGCATCCGATGAAAGCGTGATCCAGACCAGGATTTTTTCTGTGGGCTGCCTTAGAATCGCCGCCCGTTGCTGGAGGTCCCCCTATGCTTGTCACTTTTCTGCGCCTGTTGTTCATCGGTTGCGCCCTGGTCTTTATCTTCATGCTGATCCATGCCTGGTGGCACAAGCGGCGCCGGGGCGAGCTGGAATCCACCCCCTTCTGGCCGGTGGCGGTCATCGGCTTCGTCGCCAACTTTCTCGACACCCTTGGGGTCGGCAGCTTCGCGGTCAAGACCGCCTGCTACAAGCAGTTCAAGCTGATCGACGATCGTTTGCTGCCGGGTACCCTCAACGGTCAGTGCGTGCTGCCGACCGTGACCCAGTCCCTCATCTTCATCGGCGTAGTCAAGGTGGATCCGCTCACCCTCATCAGCATGATGGCCGCCGCCGCAGTGGGCGCCGCCTGGGGGGCTCGCCATGTTGCCTCGTTCGATCGCCAGACCATCAGGCTGGTGATGGCGGTCTCCCTGCTGGTCGTCGCCGGGCTCATCTTCGCCGGTCTGCTGGGCCTTTTCCCCGTTGGCGGAGATGCGATGGGGCTCAGTGGCTACAAGCTGGGAATAGCCCTGCTCGGCAACTTCCTGTTCGGCGTGCTGATGAATGTGGGTATAGGGTTGTTCGCCCCCTGCATGACGCTGGTCTATCTGCTGGGGATGAACCCGCTGGCGGCCTTCCCCATCATGATGGGGTCCACCGCCGTGCTCAGCGTCTTCTCGGCGGGCACCTTCATCCACAAGGGGGCCTTCGATGCCAGGGCAGTGCTGGCGGTGGCCCTCTTCGGCCCCATCGGTGTGGTGCTGGCGGCCATGCTGGTGCAGTCCATGGACATGGAGATGCTCAAGTGGCTGGTGGCCTTCATCGTCATCTACACCTCCTGGACCATGTACGCCTCCTGGCAGGCGGCGCGCCGTCAGCCCGAGTCTCGGCTGGCCGGTGCCGCCAGCTCGTAGCTATATAGGCAGGGCTGTGGTACTGGCTCCGGAGTTGCTGGTGCAGTCCATGGACATGGAGACACTGATATGGTTGGCGGCTTTGATTGTCATCTACACCTCCTGGACCATGTACGCCTCCTGGCAGGCGGCGCGCCGTCAGCCCGACATCCAGTTTGAAGCACAAACCCAGCTGAGTGAGGCTCCCCGCTAGCCGTCTCCAATCCACAGGAAGCCTGTCAGGGCGAGGAATTATCTCGCCCGTCTGAAGCCACTGCGTCGCCGAGGCAGAAGGCCTGCCCCTGACTCGCCGCCACTGGTCAGGGGCCGCTGACTGGAGGCGACCAGGGCGGCTTCGGCCTTTGCCCCGAGGAAGACATAGAGCCCCAGCGCCAGCAGCAATCCCACGGCGCAACCCATCACCCCCACCGCAGGCCAGAGCAGTTCGTTCTGGCCGAGGGATCCCTTGAACAGCAGCAAGAGTCCCTCGATGGAGACCGCAATCAGGATGGCGGCGATGAAGCGGGTGATGGTGCGGCGAATGGCGCTGTGACGGAAGATGTCCTTATGCAGCAGCACTTCCTCCTCCAGTATGGTCTTGCCGAGATCGAACACCGCCAGCGCCAGGGTCAGGAAGATGATGGCGCTGAAGGCGCCGAGCCGGTTCTGCTGGGTGCCGCACAGCAGCAGATAGAGCTGCTCGAGGCCATGCCAGATCAGGGTTCCCACGATGAGAAACAGCGCCAGACTCAGGATCACGTAGACGGCCCTGAACCAGGGGATGGCGCGGCGCCGCTCCCTGTCCCCCATCAGCCAGGCGATCAGCTGGTGCAGATTGATCTCAAGCTCGCGGCCATGACCCTGCACCCTCAGCCGCAACTGCCCCTGGGGGGCCGGAATAGGGGGCAGGATCCCCGCTCTTGCCTGGCTCTGGCCCAGACTCTGCACGCTCAGCACGAAGGGATAGGCCTTGAGGGCCTCCTGGGAGAGGGTGAGCAGCCCCAGCAACAGGGGGGTCAACTCGGTTTCGTACTCCTGATAGCGCCGCAGCACATCGATGGGGCTCATCTCTGCCATATGGACCTCGGTCAAGTGGGCTCCTGAGTAAGGCAGTGCAAATAGTGGGCCCGCTTTATGACAGCCAGTGTGGCCGTGGATGCACCTGCAAGTGGCAAACACTGGCGAGAAGAGAGAGGAGGCTGCACCAGAAGGGGGCTCTGGCAAGACGAGGCGACAGAGGTAACAAAAAAGGGCCCTTCGCGGGCCCTTGGTTCATGCTGGCAGGGCTCAGCCCGCCAGTTTGGCGAAGCTGCGCTCGGCGGCAGCCAGGGTGTGTTCGATCTCCTTGTCCCCGTGAGCCAGGGACAGGAAGCCCGCCTCGTAGGCGCTCGGCGCCAGATAGACACCCTCTTCCAGCATGAGATGGTAGAAGCGCTTGAAGCGCTCCATGTCGCAGCGGGTCACCTGCTCGTAGCGGGTGATCTCGCTCTCTTCGGTGAAGAAGAAGCCGAACATGCCGCCCACGTAGTTGATGGCGAGCGGGATGCCGTGCCTGGCGGCGGCCGCTTTCAGCCCTTCCGCCACCCGGGCCGTCTTGGCGCTCAGCTGCTCGTAGAGTCCCGGCTCCAGCAGCAGGCCCAGCATGGTGAGACCTGCGGCCATGGCCACAGGGTTGCCGGAGAGGGTGCCAGCCTGATAGACGGGGCCGGTCGGCGCTATGTATTGCATCACCTTCTTCTTGCCGCCGAAGGCGCCCACCGGCATGCCGGCCCCGATGATCTTGCCGAGGGTGGTGAGATCCGGGTCTATGTTGTAGTGGCCCTGGGCGCCGCGCAGGGAGACGCGGAAGCCGGTCATGACTTCGTCCAGGATCAGCAGGGCGCCGAACTCGTCGCAGATGGCGCGCAGCCCTTCCAGGAAGCCGGGTACCGGCGGGATGCAGTTCATGTTGCCTGCCACCGGCTCGACTATGATGCAGGCGATCTCGCTGCCGTACTGAGTGAAGGCTTCACGCACCGAGTCCAGATCGTTGAACACGCAGGTCAGGGTGTGCTTGGCGAAATCAGCCGGTACGCCCGGGCTGTTGGGCTGACCCAGGGTCAGGGCGCCTGAACCTGCCTTGACCAGCAGGGAGTCGGCGTGGCCGTGGTAGCAGCCTTCGAATTTGACGATCTTGTCGCGGCCTGTGTAGCCGCGGGCCAGGCGGATGGCGCTCATGGTGGCTTCGGTGCCGGAGTTGACCATACGCACCTGCTCCATGGAGGGCACTATCTGGCGTACCTTCTCGGCCATCAGCACTTCGATCTCGGTGGGGGCGCCATAGCTCAGCCCCTTCTCAACGGCCTTGATGACGGCGGCCTTGATGGCCGGGTGGTTGTGACCCAGCAGCATGGGGCCCCAGGAGCCGATGTAGTCAACATAGGCCTGACCGTCCACGTCATAGAGGTAGGCGCCATCGGCGTGATCGATGAAGCGGGGTGTGCCGCCGACCCCATTGAAGGCGCGGACCGGTGAGTTGACGCCGCCCGGAATGGTCTGGCGGGCCTGTTCAAACAGCTGATCTGATTTTGACATGGATCATCCTTAATGGGATTTTGGTCGTCACCCGGGTGCAGGCGGTCGATTACGGCTCGGCAGGCTGCGGTGGGAGGAGTATGCTTTGCGCTCTCGCCACCCGGACTCCCGGACTGCACCCGTGATAAATGAAACGGGCCGACTATAGCAGAAAGGCCCTGTGCTGGGCAGCCGAGCCGAGGCCGGGTGTTTTCGACCCTCGTCAGATGAGCGTGAATACCCATGGTGCAACAAGCTATCCCCCCTCGCGAGGCGACCACACAAGCTCGCCCGCCTGTCCTTCAGCGCCTGATCCAGCGGGACAAGATGCCGCTGCTGGTGCTCTTGCTGGCCGCCCTGGTCGGGGTTCTGGCCGGACTGGTCTGCGGGTTGTTTGAATCCGGTGTGCACTGGCTGGCACAGCAGCGAGTCCTGCTGCTGGCGGATCGCCCCTGGTGGCAGCTCGGGCTGCTGGGCTTTGGTTTCAGCGCCCTACTGGGGTTTGTCGGCTACTTCCTCACTCACACCTTCGCCCCGGAAGCGGGTGGCTCCGGCATTCCCGAGATCGAAGGGGCCATGGACGAACTGCGTCCGGTGCGCTGGTGGCGGGTCTTGCCGGTCAAGTTCTTCGGCGGCATCTGCACCCTGAGTTCCGGCATGGTATTGGGGCGGGAGGGGCCCTCGGTACAGATCGGCGGCAACCTTGGCAAGATGGTGGCGGACATCTTCCGCCTGCCGAAGGAGCATGGTCATGCCCTGCTGGCGGCGGGGGCGGCGGGCGGTCTGGCTGCCGCCTTCAACGCGCCGCTGGCGGGAATACTCTTCGTGATGGAGGAGATGCGGCCGCAGTTCCGTTACTCCTTCCTCGCCATCAAGGCGGTGGGGATCTCGGCCGTCATGGCGACCCTGATGCTGCAGAACATGAAGGGGCAGGCGCCAGTCATCACTCTGCCCCACTACGATGGCCCGGCCCTGAAGGCGCTCTGGCTCTTCCTCTTCATGGGGGGCTGTTTCGGCGTGCTGGGCTTCGTGTTCAACAAGCTGGTGCTCGCCTGTCAGGACGGCTATCTGGCTCTGCACCAGAACAAGCGTCACCGCTTCGTTGCCATCGGCATGCTGGTGGCAGGCACCTTCGGCGTGCTCTCGCTGTTTGCCCCCTCGGTGACCGGTGGGGGAACCGAGCTGATCCCTCATCTGGTGGGGGGTAACTATGGGATGGCGACCCTGTTCCTCATCTTCTCGGTGCGACTGATTGCCACCCTCGTCTGTTTTTGTTCGGGCGCCCCCGGCGGCGTCTTCGCCCCGACCCTGGCACTCGGCACCCTGTTCGGGGTGGTCTTCGGCCACCTGTTCCATGCGGCCTTTCCCGATCTGGGCATAGAGCCCGGCGCCTTCGCCATCGCCGGCATGGGAGCGCTGTTTGCCGCCACAGTGCGGGCCCCCATCACCGGCATAGTGCTGGTGACCGAGATGACGGACAACTATCAGCTGATCCTGCCCATGATGATCACCACCATAGGGGCCACCCTGGTGGCACAGTGGTTGGGAGGGCGCCCCATCTATTCCCAGATCCTGGAGCGAACTTTACGGCTTGCGGCGCGTCAAAAGCGGGGAGACGGCAGCGTGGCTGCCAGTTAACTCCTTGTTTATCCGCATCAATCCGGCAAGGTCGCGTATAGTGAAGGGAAACAGGCCGTGGTATGGCGTGCTAATAGAAGAGACCCTATGTCCCAAATCGTGAAGGTATTGGTGGTGCTGGCGGTGGGGGCCTGCATCGGCTATTTCATCGGGAATCGGCAAGAACTGGCCCAGAGCAGTCTGCTGACGGTGCAGCAAGAGACCCTGGAGCGGCAGAGCAAGGCCATAGGCCAGCTCAAGACGGATCTGGGGGTCAAGGACACCTTGCTGGCGACCCAGAAGGCGGCCTTCGAACAGTTGCAGAAAACCCTCAAGGATCAGGAAGCCCAGGTACAGGAGCAAAAGCGTCAGCTGGCCTTTTTCGAGCGGATCATGCGCCCTACCGGTGATCAGGTGGGGGTGACCATCGACAACCTGACCCTGCAGGAAACCAGCGTGCCGGGTCGCTATCACTATCGTCTGGCCCTGACCCAGCCCGCCAAGAAGCGGGAGCTGTTTCGGGGTCAAGTACAAATCAGGGTCGAAGGCAGCCTGGCAGACAAGCCCAGGATCCTCAGTGGGCGCGAGCTTGGCATGAAGGTCGGGGAGGGGCGCTATGCGCTGCGCTACTTCCAGCTGCTGGAAGGCAACTGGCAACTGCCGGCAGGCTTTGTACCGGATAGGGTGAGGATCATCATCGCCAAGGACGGTCGCCAGCCGGCCCAGGAGTTGCTGGCGGAGTGGAGCGAGGTACTCAAGCCCCTGGTGACTCAACCAGCCCCCTTGCCCGTGGTGCAGTAAGAGAGTGGTGAATACTTGAACTAAATGGTCGGGTATTGGATAATTTCGCGGTTTCCATGTTTGTGGATATAATGGTTGTGAGGTCAGTAATGAGTGCAGTAGCAGAAGCCCCGTTGCCAATCCAGATGACGGATGCGGCGGCGAACAAGGTAAAGACCTTGATTACCGAAGAAGAAAATCCCGAGCTCAAGTTGCGGGTCTACATCACTGGGGGGGGCTGCTCCGGTTTCCAGTACGGTTTCACCTTTGACGAAAAGATCAACGACGGGGATACCGTGGTCGAGAAGAGCGGCGTGACGATGGTGATCGATCCCATGAGTCTGCAGTATCTGGTTGGGGGTAGCGTGGACTACAGCGAAGGTCTGGAAGGCTCCCGCTTTACCGTGACCAACCCCAACGCCTCGACCACCTGTGGCTGTGGCTCCAGCTTCTCCATCTGATTGGTCAGCAGCACACATTTGAAAGGGTCCGGCAGGGCCCTTTTCTATTTGCGCATCTCTCCCTCATATATGAACCCCCTCTATATAGAGTAGGCAGCCTGGCCTGGGCGGCCCGGGGGCTGCCGAAAGTGACCTCTTATGAGCCCTTTGTCGAAGGTGTTTTGTACGATTTGGTTGCAGATTAAACACTTGAACGTCTTTCTCAAAAAAACACATAGTTTTTGCTTGTCAGAAAGAATCAGATCCCTATAATGCGCCTCCATCAGCACGGCGCAGTGCGCGTCTGGTCTGGCTTGCAAAGCAACCCAGTGAGGGTTATAGTTTCAAACCCTGCTCTTTAACAATTTGAATCAAGCAATCTGTGTGGGCACTCACAGCATCGAACAT
>RCUN01000196.1_pt1 | contig 54008 bp, 53 predicted proteins | sample 2166181 | NCBI WGS metagenome assembly RCUN01 (sample SAMN09932603, study PRJNA488358) | compost metagenome | feature: garden; material: soil; isolation source: compost soil in crotononitrile-enriched culture | place: Germany: Experimental Botanical Garden Goettingen | collected 2016-01-27 | reverse complement strand
TTCCAAATATGAGAAGAGTACATGATATCTCTAAGTGGTTCACTGATATCTCATTAAATGAATTATCATTTTTAAAATATTATTTAACAAAATATAGCCAAAGACAATCTAAAAGCCTTACGGTATATTCTTTCCTTAGAATTGCATTTAGCAGTATAATCGTAAAATCTTCGAATCAAAAAGGAGAGTCCCATTACTCTTCTGTTAAGAAAAATGATTTTAGAGGAAGAGTTATTTCACTATTTAATGATAGCGTAGCCTCTGTTATCAAATGTGCTAAAAATTTTTCTTCTGAGTTAGGTGGAGAAATTATACGAACAGAATTAAAAGAGAAAGATAATGAAAGAATCGTCGAATTTAGTAATGGCTGCTCAGCTACGCTCGTTAATACAGATTCACGCGCAGACCATAGTCATTTGCCATCTATTCAAGCAGATTTGGTTGTATCTTCGCCGCCTTACTTAATGTCATGGGATTATGGACTATATCACAAGTTTAGATTTTATTGGCTTGATTTCAATCTTGATCAATATGAAAATACTGAAATTGGAAGACATCTTCGTAGACAAAATGATGATATAGAAAGATATAAACTAGATATGAGGGATATATTTTCCAGACTATCAAACTCAGTTAAAGATAGTGGAATAATTGCGTTGATAAACGCACCATCTATAGTACATGGCCAACTAGTAGATACAAATGAAATTCTTTCAGAATGTGCCAACAACGTCGGTTGGCGTATGGACGAATGTGTTGAGTCAATAGATATACCCGGCCCACATCACGGTATGTACGGGAGTTTAGAAAAAAGAAATGTCATAGCACCTGGTAAAGCGGGAAAGAAAGAACATGTATTAATATTTTCTAAAAAAAAATAAATAATAAATACAGGTGATATCTCACCACCTGTATCTATACGATTTTTTAATGAAAATCAACATATTTTACACTTCTAGGAGCATCAAAATATATATAATCAAAACCGTGTTCTAATACCTGAAAATAAGAACGTCTCGTCAGGTCTGTTACACCTACCTTACAAAATGTAACTCTCATTTTACTTACATGTGGCATTTCAGATACTCCGTTAACATATTTCAAAATCAACGATTTATTCTTATCGTAAATCCCAAGACTAGTTATAGCTTTAAATGTCAAAGAGTCTATCTCAACTAAATATAAATTTCCCTTTAATATGGCTACAACATCGGGAATTGGAAGTCCTGTTGACTCAAAAAGATGTAGTAATTTTCGCTGTGTTCCTTTTCCACCACGAGTTACTCTACCTGCGTCTCGAAATAAAATAACCCCCCCTTGGCTTTCGAACCAAAGACATAAATGATAATTGCAATGCGATTGATCTACTATTATTTCAGCCACAAAATACGACCTTATCAGCTATTTCAAAAGCGAGTCTTTTATATAATGACGTGCTTGATTCCCAGTCGGTAAAATAAAAGAAATCTGCAGGCAGGTAAGTAAATTCAACAACTAGTTCTCTAATTTTTTGTCCCGAATGATCAAAGCAGTAAGCATATTTAGCAGCAGCGATCATTCCAATATAAGGGTCCATTTGCCCACTTCCTTTAGTCCTCCAACTAGCACGCTCTGGTTTTGCACCTATTTTAATAATTACTTTGTTTTCTAAAACTCTAATAGAGTTAATTGGTGGGGCTATATTACCATTAAATCCAGATTGAACGATACTGTCTAGATTTGAGCCAATTATTGATTTTTTATTAGAAATTAATTCTGGGCTGTAAAATATAGTAGCTAATAAATCTGCTACTTCCATTTCCGCCTTGTATTGATCATTGTCATTCGGTAAATATAAAATAGGTGCAATCAATGTAGGGTATATTTTGTTTGCCTTTTGATATGGGAGCATATACCTATAAATAGCCCAGTTATCACCACGTTTTTTAAGATCTAAACCTTGTGTTCCTTGTAAAATAATTGCATGAACACCCAAGTGAGCAGCTTTAATTATGCGAGGAACTCGCTGAAACACATTCATTCTAACAATATGAGTTGTGTCTTCAATAACACATACTGGATTATCACCCACTGAAATCATTATATCACAGGTACACCACTGGACTAATTCGACAATGGAAGGAGGAGCTAATATGATTTCATTTGTAACATCAATATGTTCATCATTAGTGGCAATATAATAACCGCCCACAGTATAGTTATTTCCACGAGATGACGGGTTTCTTTTAGCAACTCTGATACCTGATATCGGTGGAAGATTTACCTTTGAGTATATATTACGAATGAAGTTTCTTGCTTCTTCAGGAGATTCAGCCCATATTGTTAACATTAACGGCCTCATTAAGTTTTATTTAATATTTTCACGGGAAGGTATTTGATAATTTAATATGATTTCCGCAAGGTCATCCTCTACAGCATAAAAATAACAAGCCGGGATTCTAAGGACTTCAGCTAAACGACATACGAAGGCAAAATCTGGTGTATGGATCCCTCTTTCATACTGGTTCATTCGAGCACTAGCTGTTGCTTCATCTATCCCTGCAAGAATCCCTAATTTTTGCTGGGAAAGACCGACCCTAAGACGAGCTTGTTTCAAACGACGCGGTAACATGATTGTCCTATAAAGCGGTGAAACAAAGCACCAATTTTGGTATTTAGCAAGTACAAATACACTAAGTAATGCTTAGCATTTGAGCTAAACATATGCATTTATGTTTGTAACCGAACGGCGAACTCACATTGTTCGATTAAAATTATGTGATAAGGTGGAGAGTATTAACTGAAGTGGTTTTCGGCGTAGGGTAATAGCTCGTTGATTAGGCTATTAGGTCAGATCGGCAAGCGAGTCAGTACATCGCGCAACCAGAGATACGGGTCGTGACAGAGCGCTATGACCATGCAAAGAGCCAGTTCTTGCGGCCTACGAACACTGTACGGAGGCTGTTTTACGTGCGGTTATTGTCGATAGGTATATGACCACCATCCAGATAGAGCGCTTCAGAGGGTAGTTATGCGCCTTGCGCAACCCTGAGTTGGTGGGGGTGCGCTTGTTGCAACAACAATCACTGATGGAAGGTGTCTAGTCGGAGTTTCATATAGCTCCGTCACCACTGGCGCTTTATATCTGCAGACCGGTGTTTGATTTTGTGACCCTACACCAAAATCCTGCTCCATTCAGAAACAGAATTCCGGCATGATAAACACTCCCCTGAGTGGAGGTTGTGCCGATGAAAAAGTCACGATTCCCCGAAGAACAGATTGTCTTTGCCCTGAAACAGGCCGAGCTGGGTACATCGGTGCCTGAAGTCTGCCGTAAACTGGGTATCTCTGATGCTACCTTTTACACGTGGCGTAAAAAATACGGAGGAATTACCCTTCAGAGCTGAAGCACATGCGGCAGCTCGAAGAAGAAAATCTCAGGCTGAAGAGGCTGGTTGCTGATCTGAGCCTCGACAAGGCGATGCTGCAGGACGTGCTGGCAAAAAAGAGCTGACGCTGGCACGTCTGCGCTAATGGGGCAGGGATTTACAGGCCCGATATGGTGCCAGCGAAAGACAAATCTGTTTTGCGCTACGGCTCAGCCGCAGTTCGTTCAGTTATCGTTCAGTTGCTGCCGATGACAGCGCACTGCGCCTGCGTATCCGTGAGATCACTGAAACGCGAATTCACTACGGATATCGCCGGGTGCACGTGAAGCTCAGGCGGGGAGGCTGGTGCGATAACCACAAACGGATCTACCGGCTTTACAGCGAACAGGGGTTGTCACTGCGTCTCAAACGTCCACGGCGCAATAAATCCGCACAGCGCCGACAACCGCAGCCTCAGGGTCTGTATCTGAATCACGTCTGTGGCATGGATTTTGTCTCTGATGCGCTGTTTGACGGGAGGCGACTGCGCCTGCTGACGGTTATCGACCTTTACACCCGCGAATGCCTGGGGATCTGCGTGGGGTAGAATCTGCGTTCAACAGAAGTGGCAGAAATGCTGAACAGCATAGCGCTCAGGCGTCCTTTACCGTAGTTGCTGAAAACCGATAATGGTTCTGAATTTGCAGGAAAAATGCTGGACAGGTGGGTGTATGAAAGAGGGATCAGGATCGACTTCTCACGCCCGGGAACACCGACGGACAACGCTACGGTCGAGTCCTTCAACGGCAGGTTGCGGCAGGAATGCCTGAACGAGAACTGGTTCATGTCTCTGGAGGATGCACGGTGCAAAATCGAGGCTTGGCGCATACACTATAACCAGAGTCGTCCCCATTCTGCACTGGGCTGGATGACGCCCTCCGAGTTTGCCGAAAAATCTTCCGGTTGCCAGAATGAAGCCGGTTATTCCTGATTATGAATGGATCACATACGGGGAGCAGGTCAAACCTTTATGGATGCCATCTAGCTTTGGAGCAAGATAAGGGGCTGACAATCATCGATCGCAAACTTTGGCAAGACCTGAGAAATCGTTCTGGAATGCTTGCGCTGATGGATGTGGAAGCCCGCGAACTGCGGTACAAGAGCATGGAGAGTAAAGACCAGTCTGCCATCAATGAAGAAAAGCATCTACAGCTAGTTTAAGCAGCTACACCATGATATGGGGGAGGTATTTGAACGTGGAGTGATTAGCGTTTTCAAGTCACTTTCCTGGGCTTATAAGACCAACAATCCTTATTTCTTCGACAAGAAAATCATCATCAGCAATCTGGTTAGCTAAAACAAATGGGGGTTTATTCTGAACCACGATTACCGTCGTGACCAACTGGCGGATCTGGAACGAGTGCTGCACTTGTTGGATGGCAAACTAATGCCTGATAACTATGGCGATATAACAACCCGGTTGAATGAGCATATCTGTGCCAATAGGCAGGAGGCTAAGGATTACCAAGATGATTATCTAAGAATTCGGTACTTCATGAGAGGGCCTGCGTATATCGTATTCAGAAAACCCGAATTGATTGAAAAGATGAATGGAATTATCGCGAAACATTACATAGGGATGCTAGCGCAAGATAGGTTGCGTGTCGAATGTTAACTACGTTGAAAGCATAACCAAAGGAGAAGAGCATGACTATAAAAGCCCGTATTCAGCCCAAGCTGAAACGATCAAGACGTTATGCTTTCACTCATAATGGTCCCAAAGGATTTGCTGGTTACGGTTCAGGAGCCGAGCCGAAATGAAGACAGCGGTGTTTGATCATATAGAGTGGGATTATAATCGCTGGTGTTGCCACAGTGTCTGTGGGGGTCTCAGTCCTGAAGAATTAGCCTCGCTTAGGACTGTGTCTACTGTTAATTGGTAAGACCAATCAGGTGCTGACTAGCGTTACAATGACGGCATTACTCCAGATTATCACTGACAGTGTTGACATATCCGAGTAAAAAATAGCTCATCTAAAATATCTTTCTTCAAGAAATTAAACAATAAATGCCCAAAAAGAAATTAGCGGTATGAAATACTTGGTAATATATTGACAAAAAATGAAAAATAAGTTAATACAAATAACCTCAATTACATAAGGGTTGTTCATATGTCATCTATATTCCTTTCACTTTCTTTCGTTGATGCAAATTTTGTAAGCAATGTCTATAAGCGTCTACCACATGGGGTGGCAAGATACTATGAAAAGAGCTTTGATAGAGGAGAAGACTTGATATCAGCGATGGAAAGATCTCTTGATAATTCTGAAATATTTGTACTTTTCGCGTCTAGAAGTTCATTATCTTCTTATGCTGTTAATTTTGAGATAGAGGAAGCTAGAAGGAGACTCATCTTCAATAAGATGAAAAAAATATATATTTTCCCTTTAGAGCCTAGTCTTGATTTCCGAGAGCTTCCTGATTGGATGCATAATTATTGGGTGCCGAATTCCGGTGATTCTCCTTCAGATATAGCTCGGTATTTGACTACTATTCTACTTGAACCCAGTTCCGATAACACCACGGGTATACCTGATGTTATCGGAAGAGGGGCGCTCATAGATGATGTGAGGAGACTTTCAGCATTACATCTAAATTCTCATAAAGAAGCGCCTAAAATATATATCTTCCCTGGAATAACAGGAATTGGCAGGAGAACTTTTTCAAGCTATTTTCAAAGAAATGCTCTCAGTTCGTTAGCAAATCTAAGGTATGGTCCAACACTTATTCTTTCAGCACAGGCCGAATTAATAGATCTTTATCGTGCGCTTAGAATAGAAATAGATTCAAATATTAAGCCATCAGAAATGTTAGAGGAACAGGAATTATTTAACAGCCTCATTGATGATGAACGAATAGATGAAATCATTAGAATTACAAATCATTTTACAAAACTTGGCCAGTCAATAACTATAATTTCTGCGGCAGGTTTTTTTGATGACCATGCTGTACCGAAAATATGGGTCAAACCATTATTTCAAAGAATCTCTCAACAACAATTAATTTTTATCGTTAGTAATATACAATTCAAAAGTGAATTTATTGATGAGCTTGGTGTGGCAGTGCAATGTAGAGTTAATGAGCTCGCTGATGAAGACATCAAGGCATTAATGATTTTAACAGCAAATGCACTAAAAATTAGTGATTTCAGAATATCAGATGACTTTATCAAAGCGATCGGAGGCCATCCTGATGTTGCTAATGCAGCGGTACGGTTAGCTAAACAAAAAGGAACAGCCATCTTAGAAAAAGATCCCAGTCAATTGTTTAATATACAAAAGCTAATAATTAACGAGTCTATTCGCTCTGAATCATTATTAGAAGAAGAAAGGATAATTCTCGACGTTCTCAGCTGGTTACCAAATTTAAGTGCTGACTTGTTAGAACAAATTGTTGTGCATGAGTTGGATTGTTCAGCTGAAAGCTATAATTCTGCCATCGAAAGTTTGATTTTAGGATGTTTGATTTATGCCTCTGGATGGAAATACTCAATAGCATCATCTGTACGTCATTTATACAGACGTCACAACCTTACGGATAAAAAAACTTTGACTGCTATGGAGAATGTTTTTTCTAACGCATGGGAGGAAAGTAAAGAAATGGGTTTTCGCGATGATCTATTCTCCGCATTTGTTTTCATGCAATTATTAGAAGGTCGCACTTTACCGGATGAACTGCGTAGATTGATGACAGCGAGTAACATTTATGAAATGGTAAAAAATACCTATGCTCAGGGAAAAGCCACTGAGAATGATGCTGTTATTGAGCAAGCTATAAGGTGGGGGAATATCGCATTCGAGATGCCAATGGAAGGGCGGTTACAGGAAGAGATATTATCTATTGTTTCTCGGGCGCAAATAAGGCTCGAACAATATTCAGATGCACATAAAACAATATGTTTCATGAAGGAAAAAGGCTACAGACAATACACATTTCTCGAAGGTCATTATTTAAGAAAGCGTAGAGAATTTTCTCAAGCAATTCCAATTTTGAAATTCTATCTTTCTCACAATCCCAAGAGTAGATCCGCTGTGCACGAATTAGCTATGTGCTACAGACGAGAACGACAAATGATAGAGCTTGAAGCATTACTGAAAAAATACGAAAATTTAATTTCAGAAAGTGCTGAGTTGTTAGATTTTAGCATTGCATTGCATATTTCTCGTGGGGAAACACAAAATGTTTTGCATCTTATTGAACAATTAAAAGATCTTGATATTAACTCTAATAGAGCAGACTTACGTTACGCACAATTTTTGGCTAAAGTTGAAAGTGACAAATCTGCCCTTGAATATTTATCAGGGATTTTAAAAAACAGAGAGAGAGACTCTATAAGACTTCGCTCAGCCAGAGCTGTATATGCGGCAAGATCTGGTGATTTAAAATCAGCTCGTGAAGATATGACAATGCTTAGAAGTGTAAGAAAAAACGATATTAAAAATGATGCTATTGAGTGCGAGATATTAATTTCTGAGAATAAATCATTTGAAGCCTACACTCTACATAATAGACATAGTCTAAAAGATGCTGGAGATTGGGCACTTAGAGTGAAGATATTAGATATTCTTATAAATGACCCTGTTATTGGTATTTCTGAGTCAGCAAGATATAGAGAGGAGAGAAGAAAAATAAAAATAAAATATGGTGAAGTTGACTCTGGGTTATTATTTGATGAATAATAAAAGAGGTTGTTAAGAATTCTGTGTCATTCCAATAATTCATCCTTGGTTAGGAGTGACACATATTCCGACTAGACCTACGCCCCATAAATTAACATACAGAACTGTTAACAATGGCTTCCTTGTTACTAACAGTCATAGCTGATTAGAATGCCGTTATATTCACATTATAGTCAGACTAGGTTTAAGTTAAAAAATCATGCAATAAGATTGTTTTTCCTCGCTTTACCTTCGTTCAGGACAGCAATGTTGATGTCCTGAATGCCCCACATTTTTTTCAGCTTCTTAACCGTTTGGCGGAAAGCATCCGTGATAGGAGGTAAATGTGAATCCGGAATAGAAGGAATGACCAAACGAAGTTTAATATTTATTGTTTTCCAGTCGATCGTAGCCATATTCTCTGGAAGTTCTTCTCTGGCAGCAGTATTGCGTTGAACATGCGCCATTGCATGCAAAAGTAACGCATTTTCCATTTTTTCAAGAATTTCCTGCCAGTATTTTTCGTACTCTAGTTTCGAAGATGGTCTAGGAATGCTAGATTTTGCTTCAACGATGTAAAACCCATCTTCGTTTAACAGTGTAAACTCCACCATCTTAAATCCGTCACCCAGTGAGCGATGACCGTTTGAGTTCTCAATTAAATAGCAATTGCCGGGATGGTAAGCTCCAAACGTCAATCCAGACTCGACAACTGTGATATGGTTTTCCTGAGCATTAGCCATTTTCACCGACCCCGTGACATCTGTCAGGTGCAGTACCAATATTACTAATGTTGAGTTCCTCTTCGAACAACCTTATGGATTCATTGATAATTTCTGTTTCTGGTAATCCATCGTTAAGCATACACGTTTGCTTCCAAACTCCATCCTGACCGGGGGTAAACGTCGGGATAGGCATGCTATTTTCATTGGCGATTAAGAGTAATTTTTTGATTACATAATACGAATGCGTCGCCAAAAAAAACTGGATGCCTGTTTGTGCCAATACATTAATAATGTTAAGAAACTCGACAATGGCCGTTGGGTGAAGTGCTGATTCTGGCTCATCAATGAAGACTATTGAATCTTTATCAAGAAATCGATTTCCTAGCAAAGTATCCAGTATGGAGACTTTTTTAACCCCTTCTGCAGTCGCCATCATTGTGAAACGACTGTTTCCCTTTCGATAGACCCAACTCTTAGTTTTGGTATCGAACTCGACCTTACCTGAAAACATCTTCTCAAGACTTCGGCGCGATGATGCAAAGGCGTCATGATTCCTACCTTTTTGCGTGGATATATTCAACGCTGAAACTAGATCGACGTAGGTAGCATCGAATCCAAATAACTTATCTATAACCGCTGATTTATGAATTACACCCATTAGAGAAAGCACTTCTTTAGGTGGTAAGAAAATGGAATTCGATTGCCTTTTAGTCAGATTATTTAGAGAAGGAGTGACTTTTTTCGTCGTATTTCGACCAAAGCTATAGAACAACGAACTGTTATCGGTAAGAGTCAGCGAAGCGTTTAATATATTACCTTCACCACGGGTAACAATATCACCTAGCTTTTCTGCTTGGAAAGTCCAGTAAAGTTTATCACTTAATACCTCCGAAATGTCCTGATTACTGTTACCTTTATTGGCGTCCTCATGGCTACGAATGGCGCTATACAATGCTTTTAATAGGAATGTTTTTCCTGCACTATTCTCACCCAAGATTAAATTTATATTTCCCATATTATCTCCACGTACCTTCACAATTGGTCCGTAGTTTTCAAGAGAGAAGTTTTTGATCATGATTTATCCTGTTTCACTGTAATGCAGCCATAAGATCCTTAACGGAGGCCCCGGAACTGCCATGCTTTTATGGATTGATGATGGCCGAGCCTAACATGGGGTGAACACTCCCATAATACTGAATTTCGGCTGATAATCCAGATTCTTTCTTGTCGCTGGCAAAGCGATTGTATTGGGTGACGATGTCCGTTGCTCGCTCATTGTGAGTGTAGATGCATGATAGATAAGCACTTAACTCAAACCTTGCAGGTTAATTTGTTATGTTTGCCAGTGACGATGGCGAAGTGTGCGTTGAATGTCGCTTTGAGCAAGAACCACTGTGGTTATCTTAAGCGACCAGAATCTTTACCAAGATACACCCATATCAAAGCGATCTACGAAGAAGGCTAACTTGAACAGGATGCAACTTGTAAGTCTTTCTTACAAGTTTACCAAGACGGAAATCATTGTGTAAGTCGCATTATGCTTCACTATAATCTGCCTGTTATTTTTGCTATCGGTTATCGCGTTAGTTCTTCTAAACACCCATTTTCCGACAACAGTCTAGGAATATCTGACTAAAGGTTTCGTGAGGGACAATGAGCAGCTTAAAAATAAACCTGTTGGGGCATCGTTTTTACTCGACCATTTCTGCGATATGCTGGAGCGTATCTGAAATATCCGTGCTAGCGGGCCTCGGGCATGAGATCGCTGCGTTAGTTGCCGACTGCCTACCATTTTTCAAAAAGGCAGCGTTGTTTTTTCAAACCATCCAGAGCAAACTGCATGTTGTCTGCATTGGCTATACTGTTGCTGAGTTCATTCATCAGCGCGGTGAAGCCAGCCAATCCCATATGTGGTTGAGCAACTATAAGTAGCCCTTCATGCCTCACTCCTCTCAAGCAAAATCATTTGGGGGCACAATAGGGGGCACCAACCAAAATCCAACACGATAAAACTAAGTAAATTCAATAGCACTAGCTATCAAATGCGACTCCTGTGATCGCCGAAAAAGCACACAAGGAAAAGATAACAACAGTGACAATGAGCGTATCAGACGCCGCGGTATACCGGGATGGGGCGGAGGGTAGCGGTGAGACTGTCCCATGCTTGAACCTCTGAAGTCACAATACGCATCCCCTTTTTTCTGAGTACCGCCACGTCGGCTGCGATTCGTTGCATACCGAACCAAAACAGACCATCCAGCGCCGTTACCGCGAGCCCGTTCTCAAGCGCCTTTTTAAGCCGCTCGCGCGGAATTTTTATTTCCCTGGCAATTTCCCGGTAAGGCTCTGCGGTTTCGCCTGACGATACTTCCCGGCGAATGCGGGTTGACAGACGGTATTGAAATTCATCCGGTACCTTACTCAAATCAGCCTTCACGCTATAAACACAGCCAAAACGCTTGCCATTAAACACGGCACTTTTCTGACTGAGTTGCAGTTCATCACGCAGCTCGGCAATCAGTTGTGGGGCACGTACCAACAGCAAACGAAAAGGCAGTTCAAAGCTGGTGACATAATCCACATTCAGCAATGCGATGCGCAGACGCTCGATACTTCCAGCCCGCACCTGATGGCATTCTTTGAGGACTTCAGCCCATTGCTGCGCAATACGCGGCGTTTCATTAACTTCCGCGAAGCTATATTTTTCAATCTGGTAATCAATACGTTCGACCATGCTGGTTTCCCTTCGCCTACCCGTCGGTCACTTTATCAACGGTCTACGATAATCGGAAGCCAATTTGTTGTCGGTATTGAGGTTGCGCACAAGCGCCTGACACATTTCCGGGTTCCAGCCGAAAGTAACAGGAAGCAAATCGGTGTGTTCGGATGCAGTATCAGGCCCAGCCGCAAATCATTGCGGTGGATCGCCCCTTCCAGGTCGACCTTTTTGATGAAGCGGTGGAATCGGATGTCATGTTGCTAGGTCTGCTGTGAAACCGTCCTGGTGGACCATGGTGCCGGTTTCGGGTTGGTTATCTTACAGAAAACGCTACTCAAGGTTCGGCAGGTTGCTCCAGTGGCGCACCGTACGGGCCTGTTTGCCTTCCTCCTGCCATTCCAAGTAAAACTCAACCCCACCGGCCAACTGCCGCAGGCTGAACCAACGGTCGTCGCGATACTGGAATAGTCACTAAAATACCTCCCCCCATAAGAGCAACTCTTCAATGGAGTAAATCAAATTATTTTATTAAAAGACCAGAGTATTCTTGTAGGAACCTCTAATTAAAACGTCTATATACTCATCAGGTACCGTACAAACTACTCCAATTAATCCTTTTTCTTTACTTCCTAGCAGACTAAACAATCTTCGGTATCTTGTATATCATTGATAAAATCATCCAAATAATTACTTGCTATAGGTTGCCATTTTCCGTATGGATGGAGATTATCTGGTTGTGGGTCAAGTATCTTACCGACGGGGTCTTTGTTCCAAAAAACTGTAAGTTCACACATTCTTTTGCTCTCATTCTATTGATTATCTCAAATCCTGATTTGCTCTTATCTTTAGCTATAATACATTACTACTTGATTCTAATGTTTTTATGTTTTAATTATCGAGTCGTTTTGTCCCACTCCATGTGAGTTAGTCATCTTTAAACGGAAGGATATCACTCCTTCTATCAATTTCGATTCACCATAGCCATTATCTCGTCTATTTCTTCTTGTGATTTAACTCTTATCTTTAACCCCATAATACTTATTAAAGTCATAGGTTCTTCTTGGAAGAGAAAGTGCACCATATAAGAGTTTTCTCTATAAACGCATATGAGTATGTTCTTATCATTTATTCTCTCAAGATGATCTATCGTTTCAGAAAAACCAAACTTTTCAGCACCTCCCTTAGTTGTATACATGTCATGTATTTTTAGATTAAAAACATGCCTTTCTCTTTCGTAATGCATCATTTTGAAATTAAAATCATTGCCGCCAATAACGCTTTCAACTTTATCTACTATATCTTTATTACTATAGTTGTTCACTTTCTCCATAATTAATTCTGATGTAATCATGGTTTGAATACCTCCATATTGTTTTGTTGGCCTTGCCGCGTCGGGTTGCCAAAGCGATCGTACTCGATGTTCCTGTCACCAAAAAAGTGTCCCCGACCTCAATGTGAATGTCGGGGGGGATGTATTAAGTCGGATAATCGCAACACCAAGGTGGGACAAACAGTTCTGGGTTTATTCCTTCCTTCTTGAAAATTGAAACCAACTCGTCTTCAGTATTTGCTGTAAAATACTTTAGATTAACTGCATCACCAACATCAACACCATCATTAAATTCAATGATTCTAATTGGAATCTCAAAATCTACAACGCAGTACATGAAGTCTTTTGATTTTTTTATGAAATCATAAGAATGGACACTATTTTTCATCTCCTCCGTCATTTTTTGCAAAGCATACAAAGCGATCCAACGTTTTGTATCATCAGATTTTGGCTGGACTTTTTGTGCAATTTCAATATAGGAACCAAACTCAATGCCGTTCCATACTTTTAGCGGAATTCCTAGTTTCTCATTCATTATTTATTACCTACAGTATTTGGCCAGTATATTCTCATCGCTCTTCCGCGAGTAGGATGTAATTGTAAGTGCGGTAAGGCTCCGTGTGCATCGTTAATGTCATGATTTGCCATAAATATTTTTTAATCTGAATGTCTGACATAGGAGTATCATCCCAATGATAATAAGGCTCTTTAGTGGTAAGGTTAACTTTAAAGTAATCCTTCGCTGTTACCGAGTTGAAGCTTTCAGCATTTCTATAACCTTCTCCTACATGTTTACCACGAAAAAGCTCTTCTGCTTCACTTCTATTTCTTACTGTAACTTCTAAAGCACCACGGTCAAGTTCATCAGACGCCCTTTTAACCGAAGCGCTAGACCACGGAATTTCAGGAAGCTGTGGAGTTTCTGTATTAACCGAACTCCTCTCTGCGCCTGTAGCATCGCGTTTAAACAACCTCAACGGATCTACCCAACTAACCGGGTTCCCATCAACAAAAATTAAGAAGTGGTAAGCCGGGATATACCCGGCTATAAATATCAGTCAATGTCATAATCATCTAAGAGACCATACTTTTTATCGTATGGGTATGGTCTTCGAGAGCAATGAATATCTTCAGGCAGATTTGGAAGAAATGCGTAACCATAGTCATACTTTTCTTCAAAAATCAATCCTTATTTACTTAATCTATCCCAATCTTTTTTTCATCATCGATGCATGCCATCTTGGTTTTCTTAACATAACTCCAATCCCTCAAAGGGATTTTTAACTCACCTTCTAAAAGAGGAATTAATTGTTCTAATGATGTAGAAGAAGTACACCATTGCCAACCCTCTCCTTGTTTCTCTTGATTTATTGCGTCAAAATCTACTTGTAACTCATAGCCTTATCTTAATAGATAATACTATTGATAAAGATTTTAAGATTAGGTAAAACTCTTCATTTACCTTATCTCTAAATATACATAGAGTTCCTGTTTGCCCAAGATTTAGCCACTTAATAATCTCGTATTTGGCCATTTTTTAACCATCTATTGATCTATGAATATAGCTGGTTTTATGATTCTGCAGTGAGAAAATAATAAAGAGAGAGCCGAGGGCCGCTCTTTATTTATTCTAATAATGAAGGTTGTTATAAAACTCTTTGGTATCTTCTACAGTATTTATATCTTTGTAAGCGCCTCGGCATCGGATGCTAATTTTGCTATCAGGTACATCGCCTACATTACCTATTACTCCTTGACTATCATCTCCGACACAGACATATACATTGTCATCATCTCGCTCAATTTCTTCAATAAAGCTATCGAGAATCTTGCTTTGTATTGGCAGCCACTCACCATATAAATCAAAGTTATCCCTTCTTCCATTCAGGAGAAATCCAATAATTTGTTTTTTCCAGTAAATTTTATCTTTACGCATAGTTATTCCGTTTTTTATTTACATCTATCATCTCTAGTTCTGACTTAATTATGTTTTTTTGAATTTATATCTATTCATCTTTTAATACCCTTTGCCGATTTTCTCTAGGTAGTCCAACTGTTGGTCGTCCGAAGTTACACCCCACCCTTATAACCAAGGGTGGGGGCGTATTTAAACATCGAAAAAAGGCATTGTACTGAGGAGTGCTCTTTACCAGTCAGTCCAGTACATCCAACTGGTAGCGGGTTGCCTCGATAGTTTGGATAGCACATGGGCAATAAATTGCCCATGCAAATAAATCTTACTCTTCAATTAATGAAACAACTCCACATCCAATCACCCCAGCCTCCCATATATCAAACTTGGCGCCAATGAATAAATGGGGAAACACTTCATTTGGGGATAAAAAAATTATAGGCATTGACATTACTCTATCGCCAGGATTAATTTCTCTACCTACTTCCTCAACTAACATACGACAATCATATCCATGCGATGATAATTCATTTATTCCTTTGAAAAACAAAGGGCATTTGAAAACTAAGTTTGGAAGAGGTTTAACCCTCCCACCTTTGCTCGTCTCAAACAAATGTATATCGGCCAAAATTCTTTTCATTTTTTCACCTTAGGTATAGGGGAATAGGGTAGTGCAATAGGCTTCAGTCCTAGCAATATATTACTTGGCAAAACATATGCTGGTATACCTCCATCAACCTCAGCAAAAAACATTGGGTTATTTAATATGTTTTTATGTACATCAGTTTTTACTATAGTGTACGGGTCGTCTCCAAAACCGAGAACGGCTTTTTTCGCATACTCTGATGCTTTTTCACCTGATGTTGTAAAGTATTTTGTCTCTATGCCAAGTACATTATTAAAAGCTCCTGTGCTCTGAATGTCTGATAACTCACTGGGGCCTACTGCTCTATATAAGCTAACAAACTCTGGTTCTTCCAGATTAGCATGCGTATTTTCAAACCCATTCTTATCTAATGAAAATAATCCCAATGGGTCAACATAATTAACAGGATTACCATTGGTATAAGCATAAGAACTCAACCCTCCCTTCAGCCCCACTGGATCCGCCGTCAAATACCGCCCAACACCCGGATCATAATACCGGTTCAGGTTGTAATACAGCCCGCTTTCCGTATCTTCGTACTGCCCCTGGAAACGCAGTGGGTTGTTCACCTTCGGTTGTGGGTGTTCATCCCGTGCATCTGGCGGTGTCCATTCCTCCGTCAGTTGCCCATAGGCGCTGTACTGCCCCCGCCATACGATATTGCCCTGGCTATCTGTCAGGCTATGCGGTGTGCCAAGGTGGTCATTCTGGTACCAATAGGTCCTGACCTTCGGGCTATTCACCCGTGATGAGCCTACTATCGTCGCCATCGGTCGGTGGCTGCCCGGCTCATACAAGAACGTCTGCCAGTGCTGTTGATTGTCCGTTTCCGCAATCAGCTTATTGCCCTGCCACAGGTATTCCGTGGTCTGGCCCTCTACGGTTTTACTGGTTCGGCGGTTAAACGCATCATAGGTGTAGGTGGTTACTTGCCCGTGCGGATCGGTCCGCTTTATCAGCCGGTGCCGACAGTCATAGGCAAAGGTGGTCACCAATTTGTGGGCCTTGCCGCGCCGCTCTACCGCCAAGTTACCAAAGCGATCGTACTCGAAGTGCCTGTCACCAAAAAACGCCAGCCGGTTGCCAGGGGCGCTGTCCCGCTCGCCATGTTCACTGACCCGGTTACCGGCCCCGTCGTACAGGAAGTTTTCCCCTGCCACGCTGTGCCGATCTACCGCCGTGTGGCTGCCGGGGAATTGTGCACTCAGTAACTGTCCCCGTGCATCATAGCCGTATTCCCGTGGGGCATTGCCCGTGATGCTCGCTAGTTCACCCTGCGCCTGGTAACGGTAATGCTGCTCCCACAGTGGCTGTAGCCCCATCTCGCCGGGCCCCTGCAAGCGGTGCTCCACCATACGCCCCAGACTATCGTACTGGTAGCGGTTGACCAACCCGTTGCCCTGCCGCCGCTCCTGCTCGCGCCCGGCGTTGTCGTGGTTGAACGCCAGCAGCGGCTGTTCGTTCAGCGTGATCCCCTGCACCCGGCCATGCTGGTAGTGGTAGCCCAGTTGTTGGCCGTCCGGCAGTCGGCTGCCTTTCAGCAACCCGCTATGTGGATCGTACTGATAACGTTGCGTTGCCCACCCTTGGTGCTCTGCCACCAGGCGATTGGCGATGTCGTATTCCCAGGCCAGCGGCATCTGCCCGTCATTGACGGCAATTAACCGCCCCAGGGCATCATAGTCGTACTGCTCTACCTGCCCATCCGGCAGGGTCTTACGCAGCAGTTTTCCCTGCCAGTCGCGCTGGTAGGTGGTGACCAGCGGCTCCGCATCTGGTTGATTGCCGTACTCTTGCTTTTCAATCAGCCTGTCGTTCAGATCGTACGCATACGCGGTTTTAACCCCGTCGAACCCGATCTCTTCACTCAGCAACCCCGTCGCCGTGTAAGCCAGACGGTAACTTTCCCCTTTCGGGTTGAGGATCTCACTGACCTGCAGGTGCGTGTTGTCGTAACGATACTCCAGCGTACTGCCATCCGGCAGGATCTTGCGCGTCAGCAGATGCAGGGGGGCTGCGTACTCGTAGCGGGTCACCAAACCGGCCGGATCGCGCGATTCGGTCACCTTGCCATAGGCATTGTAACGGTATTGCTGGGTGCGACCGTCCGGCGTGGTCTGCTCCAGCAACCGTTCCAACGCATCCCAGACAAAATGGGTGGTATTACCTGCTTCATCGGTGACGGCGATCGGCTGGGTGCCAAGGGGGGTATAACGGTAACGGCGCACGCTACCGCCACTGGTGGTACTCTCCAGTAAACGTCCTACGTTATCCCAACGATACGTTTGTGTCACCCCGTCAGGATGGGTAACGGCACGCATCTGCCCGTTCGGGAAATAGTCGTACTCGGTCACCTGTTCCCCTGGTGAGCGCGCCGCGTAGATATCCCCATGTTCATTAATGCTATTGAGCCACACTTGCTCCAGGCGACCACTGCCCTTGGCCACCCGCTTGAGCTGACCGTCCAGATAGGTGTAGCGTGTCATGCTGCCATCCGGGCTCAGTTCGAGCACCAGGTTACCCGCGTCGTCATAAAAATAACGGGTCTGCTGGCCCAACGCATCGGTGGTGCTGACGCGTAACCCCTCTTCGTTGTACGTATGGCGGGTTTCTGCACCGTTCGCTGCCCGCCGGAAAATCAGCCGGGCCTGGCCGTCGTATTGATAGATCTCCTGGCTGCCGTCGCAGCGCCTTAGCGTCACCTGCCGCTGGTTATCGTCCCACAGGTAACGGGTATCTAACTGGGCGAAATTGCCATACTGACGGATACAGCGTGATGCTGGCCCCACGCCTTCCCAGGCCCAGTTAAAACTGGCGCCGCCCGCCAACTGGCGCTGTGTGATGACATGGGCCTCGTTGTACTGGTAGTGTTCTTGCTCCCCACAGGCGTTCAGGGCGCTGGCCAGTTGCCCGGCCGCGTTGTAGGTGTAATGTGCCAGCACTTGCTGCGTCACCCAGACCGCATCACGATAGGCCTCTTCACGGATCAGTGCCTGCAAATGGACCTGCGCGATGTGCGCCGAGTCATCATCCGTGTACTGGAACAACAACCGGCCCTGCGCATGCTGTAGGTGGATCAGGCGCTGCTGGCGATCGTATTCCAGTTGTAGACGGTTGTGATATTTGTCGCTGAGTGCGGTCAACCGCCCCCATTCTCCCTCACGCACAAAGGTATACACCCCAGCGCCACCGCCAAAGGTGAGGCAGTATTCGTTCTCGTGGCTACCGAGGGCCAGCACCGCGCCCCCGAGCACATTGGTCAGGATTGGGTGTTCGGCATTCGGATAGGGGAAGGGGGTCCGCTGGTTTTCATCGTTATGCCAGACAATGGTATCGTCGGTAAAATGCAGGCGGTGGGAAAGGCTATGGCTCCAGCCGTACCCCAAACCCAGATCCAACTCACAGGCGCTGGTGCGGTAAAAACGCTGCCAGGTGAACGGCAACAATCCCGGCAAGCTACCTTCGGCGATCGTCAACAGTTCTTCGCCCGTACACAACGAAACCGGATCGCCGTCCACATCAGCGTGCTCGCTTCTTGGCGTCGCATTACCCTGCGGATTTTGACCGCTGCTGTTGGCTTGGGTGACCGGCGATTCAAACTTGGTTTCATGCAGGTTATTGGACCCAGTGGGTAGACTACTCTGATTTTCCAGGTTCTTGCCCAAGCTAGCGGAGTCGATATTCGCGGTTTTTTTGGTATTTAACGGAACAGCCCCTGCCCGAATAGGGTTCTTGGCCAAATAATGGGGGATGTGTTCATTGATCAGGGAAATGATTTCTTTTATCCCCCCCATGATCGCTTTCCCTGCACCGGCATTGGCACGAAATAACGGTTTCATTGACTCTCCTTGATTATCGGGCCGGGCTAATACCGGCTAAGCTATCCAACCCATCCAGGGCTAATTTGGCTACGCCACCGGGTAGCACGATGTAAAGCAACAGCATCATGACCAATTCGCCTGCCGCTCCCCCGGCAAAATCAGCGATCTGTTGCGGTGTCAGCAGGCAAAAGTAGCTGTACAGGGCGTGGGCACAGATAAACATCAGCATCTCATCGGAGAGGATCACCAACGTATCGGCAATCTGTTTTTTGCCGGTGTCATACAGCTCTTTCATTTTATCCACCCCCTTCTGGCCGATATAAGCCAGCATGGCATCCAGGTTCTCGCTGGTGATCCACTGCACGATTTTTTTGGCGGTCTCATACAATTCGAGGATTTTGTCGCGTAACCCGGCAAAAAATGCCTTGAACGCCTGGGTAAAGTCCACCTGAGAGCCCTGGGCTGCAAAAGCCTGCCAAGCTGCCCGCTGCTGTGTGCCCCACTGGGTTTCCAGCAGGTTGGTACACTTGACGATCAGCTCGCTGTAGGATTCATCCAGCCGCTGGAGGTTACTTTCACTGCTGGCCTGGGCGTTGACGACAACGTGATAGGTATACGCATCGTCGCACTCGGGCAGATTGATGGTAGCCATCCCGTTGTCATCGAAAGCCAGGCCATCTAGCACGGTGATGTCCTCAAAGTCCGAGGACGCCATGTTGTTGTAATAAGGCCCGTACGCCTGATTGACACTCATGTAGGCTATCTGCCGAAACTGTTCCGGGGTCTTTTTCTTACGTTTGATGATCTTGAAGGAAGAGCCTGCAATCGGGAGATACCCCTTGGCTTCAAAGGCGTGTGTCAGGGTAATGGGTTGATTAAGGGTGCACTGCATGGCGCCGTTAAACGTGCCCTTGTCTATCCGCGCGGTGGCAATAACAAAGTCCCCGACCTTCACCTCTTGATCCATCAACAGCAAGCTGCCCAATAGCGGAAACTCTGTCGTATCGTGGTAGCGTTTCAGGCAATTTTTAAAGCTGCTGACGACCTGTTGATAACGCGTTTCAGGGGCCAGGGGGTCAGCAGGGATCGTCACCCGTTTGTTGTAATTCCCGTATGCGCTGCTGGTATACGTCGTCGAGTTGTTGCCATACCCATAATAACTCATCACTCACTCTCCAATGTGGTGACGATGCGAGCCATCAGCCCTTCACGCTGCCCATGGCTTTGCACCAGTAAATGTCGGATCTTCATCTCCAGCAAGGTAGGGGAAAAACGCCCATAGAGATCGGCACGGGTTTCCTGCAATTGCTGTAATGCCTGGGCAATCACCGGCCCAGGATCCGTTTTTAGAAGTTGGTCAATCAGACGTTGCGGCACTTGCCACCAGGGGCTAACCTGGGCTTGCGCCGTGGGATCTACCTGGCAGGTAAACACCTCGCCGTTTATCCAGTAATCCGAGAACACCGGCAGAACATCTATCCAGTGCTCCCCCATATAACGCAGGTGTGCCGGCAGAAAACGCCCATCCCAGTAACGGAAAAACACCGCTTTACCCCCAGGCATGATCACCTGAGTCAAACCGGCAAGGTGGGCCGCCAGGTCAACCTGCGGCAACGGTGAACGTGCCAACCAGCCCCAGTTGCGCAGGGGTGTCTCTGCCACCCAGCGCAGAAACGGGCTGCCGTCAGTGAGCGGCACCAGCACCGGCATCACCTCGAACCAGTTGGCATACGGCGTATTGGCGTAAAGCCCGTACGGCGTGCGGCTTCCATCCTCCCGGTAATAGGCCTTGATACCTTGCGCACCGTTGGTATTGGCCAAGACGGCGTACAATGGCGTTCCCGACGTGTTTCTTGCCCAGTCCTGTACGGTCTGTTGCATCTTTATTCCTCCTTGACGATGAGCGGCCAATTAAATTGCGCACCCTTCCTCTTTACATTTCTCACACTCTTCGCAATAAGGAGCATCACTGCTAAGCACACCCTGCTGGATCAGCGTGGGGGCCGCCAACAACGGCACCACACCCGGCATCTTCAGGTTGACGCCCTGTCCGCTGCCCGCAGAGCCACTGCCTACCTGCAACGACGACGACGTGAAAATGGCCCCCGGAGCCAGTTTGATAAAGCTGCCCCCGGCCTTGAGCGTCAGCTCACTGCCCGCCGAGAGGGTGATTTTGGCCCCGGCTTCTACCGATACTTCTTGCCCAGCCTTCACCACATAGGCGCTGCCAACCTGCAAATGGGATTCGCCATCGGCCAGTTCAGACTTTTTGCCGCTGGTGTGGAGGGTGAGTTCGCCCTTGATGCGGCTTTCCCGGTTACCCTCGATTTCGCTCAGGCTGTTGCCGCCAATCTTGCTGCTCTGGTTGGCGCGAATGTCCCAGTGCGCATCGTTGTTGACCAGGGCCTTGAGGTCTTTCTGCGCATGCAGGTAAATCTCCTCGCTGCCCGCCTCATCCTCAAACGACAGTTCGTTAAAGCCCTCGGCCTTGTGCGATTTGGTGCGCCAGACCGATTTGGTCTTGTTGGCGGGCAGCGGGTAGGGCGGTTTGTTCAGGCCGTTGTAGTAACGCCCGCTCACCACCGGACGATCGATATCGCCGTTCAGGTAGCTGATCAGCACTTCCTGGCCAATCCTTGGCAGCGTCACCGAGCCAAAACCGTCTCCCGCCCACTGGTTGGAGACCGGTACCCAGCAGGAGGCCTTTTCATCCGCCGGGTCGTAACGGTTCCAGTGGAAATGCACTCGCACCCAGCCCAGTTCGTTGACGTACAGCTCTTCGCCCTTTGGCCCGACGATCGTGGCCACTTCATCCCCGTCGGCCAGCGGTTTGTAACGGTAGCTTGGCCGCCAGTCGATATTCCCCGGCGCAAAGGTTAGCGAGTTGGTGAAGGTAGTGCCGCTGCCGTTACTTTCTTCTTCCAGCGCGGCAGGCTGCTCCCCACGGTGGCTGACGGTGATCACCTGCCAGCGATCGTTACGCGCCTGCACCGGGTGGCCTTGTAGCGTAAAAATCGTGCCCGGCATCAGCCGGATGCTGTTGGTTTCTGCTGCGCCCTGTTGTGTGCCTGCTTGCATGGCTTCCAGTCGCACGGTGCTGAGCTGTGGCCCGGTCTGGTCATCCTGATAACGGCCATAGCTCTCAAATACCGAGTACTGGGTGGCTTCACCGCCCAATGCAGGGTCGCTCTGCTTAAACTGCAGAGGATGGTCGGGCCGCCGGTGTTCGCGGTCCTTGAGCACGCTTTCCCGTGACTGCATGTACGCCCCCAGGGTCAGCCGATGGGCGATGTCGCCCTGGGTTGGCGATTGGATATGCGGGTTGAAGGTCAGCGGGATACCTTCCGTCATGCTCAGATGTGAATCGCCATATACCAGTTCGTTATCTTCAAACCAGAAGGCGATCCCCACCTCGGCCATCAGCCGCAGGATGAAGTCCAGGTCGCTTTCGCGCTTCTGGGTCACGTACTCACGCGGCGGATAGGTCTGCTGGATATGGCTCTGGTAAGGGATGCGGTGTTCGTCCAATACCTGATTGACGATGTCCGGCACCGACAGGAAATGGAAGATCCGGCTGTCCTGTTTCAGGCTCAGTACCCAGACATCCGGGCGGATCACCGCCTGATAGTAGGTGCGGCGAAAACCGCTTTCCCCCTGAGTCAGGCTGGCAATCAGCCCAGGGATCGTGCGCTGTTCCTTGCCACTGACGGTGACGGTCAACGCCCCCGGCTGCAGCAACTGTGCTTCCAGTTCGATGTCTGACCGGGTGCTGACCAGGTTCAAGGTCAGGGTAAACAGGGTCGACAACCCTTCTTCCAGGGTAAAACCGGCCACGTCAAAGGTGTCCGGAGGCAGTTCACCGAGTTGGCTGCTGAAAAATAATCCGCTGTCCATCGTTCACTCCTTGTGGTGTCTCACATCATGGCTCGTTGGCCGCGCGCCAGGGGCAATGCCCAGCGCCGCTGTGAAGGTTCGGTTATCACATCCAGCAGCAGGAAGCTGTTGGTAGTCAGGCAATGGGTAAAGAAGACGCTCAGCGCCGCCGCAAAGGTGTAGGCCTCGCCGGGGCTGTCGAACGCCTGGTCATCGAGCGTCAGGGTCATCTGCAAACCGCGCCGCAGCCGTTCCCCCATCAGGGTATTCACCGGTTCGGTCTTGACGGCGGTGATGCCCTCTACCGCCCGGCGGATGTGCCGGACCTGGGGCAGGTTGTGCCGGGCGTGCAGGCAAAAATCGTCGATCGCCCGCTGCACCGTTTCCCGGTGGTTGAGGAGCGCGGGGCTGAACGACAGGCAGGCCATCAGCCGCCAATGGTGATGGCTGTCCACCACCGCCGGGTACGGGGTCGAAAAGCGGGTGACGGTAGTGACGTCCAAAGTGTCGGTCACCGCCATGCCGAGCAGGAAAGGGGAGCCAAGCGGTAACGTGGGCGAGTGCGCCGAGGTGGTGAGCAAATCGCAGACCACGGCCCGGCAAGGGGGCTCGGTCAGCGGCTCCCCGGCACTGTTGCACAGCACCAGTTCATGCTGCATCCGCCCCAGGACATCACCGCTGACCCGGACGGTGTAAAACAGCGCCAACGCGGCGTCGGGTGCATAACGCGATCCCGGCGTCAGTTCGCTGTCGGGCTGGAATTGCACCCGTCGGCCCCGCCGCAGGGTATCCGGCTCTTCCAGCATGCTGACGCCGGTGATGGCATACACCCAGCGATCGTCGGCATACGGCAGCGGGTAAACGCTCTGCCCGGGTAGCAGCCGTATGGGGGCGCTTTTCTGTGCCGCCAGGCTGATGACCGGGACGCAGTGCAGCATAAAAGCCGAGGCCAGTTGGGCCTGGGTGAGTGGGATCTCCCCGTTGAACGTGAGGATGACGGTAAAGGTGCGGCTGTTCCCCAACGTCAGCCCTGAGTGCATCGGGCCAAAATCCAGCGTCAGGAAATCATTCACATGGGGCAGGTACAGGTATTCGGCCAGGCTCTGCAGCGCCCAGGTGGTTTCCCCTTCGTGCGGCAGAATGCGGTTATCCGCAGTGGGCCGTGGGGAGGACAACACCGTCTCCAGCACCCATTGTCGTCCTTCCACCTGTAGCACGGGCCGGTCCTGATGCTGTTCACACCACAGGGTCAGCGTCGCCGCCACTTGTGGATCATCGCCCAGAAACAGCGACAGCGGCTGGGTTGGCCAAGTGTCACCCGGCCCCTGATACTGAAACGTCAGGCGGATCTCGCTGTGGGAGTTGGTGACCAGCAACTGCCGGTCAATCAGGGCCAGCGGCTGCAGCGTCAAGGCATGGCAGGTCTGGAACACCTGCGTACGTCCGTCGGACAACAGGGAGAGCGATTCTCCCGCGGGCAAGGTTAACGGCGCATCCAGCGTGCTGGCTTTGGCGCTGACGTTCACCACGCCACAGGCCGGAATAGGCCGCAAGGGGAAGGGCCAGGTACGCGCAAGATGCCCCTGCGTGACTTCGGGGAAGCCGTCCTCCAGGCGTTGACGCAGCCCGGCATTCAGCATTGCCGCCCCCTGGATCAGGCATTCCACATCCGGATCGCCCGCATGGCGGCCCAGTTGCGCGGCCAGTGAAGGCGTTTCCTGCCCCACCTTGTCCGCCAGCGCACGCAGGTAGGCATGTTCCTCTCTGAGATGATCGGTAAAGTTCATATCAATCCTTGACGTTGGCTACCTGCGCACAGGCAACAGGGTGTAGGGTTTCTCTTCGGGTTGCCCCACAAAGGTGGTCCACCCCAACTGGGTCCGTTGTGCGTCGCCGAGCTTCAGCCCCCCGGCCTGATGCCGTGCCAGCGTCAGGCGCAGATCCCAGACCAGCGGTTCGCGCAGGATGTACTCGACAAAATTGACCAGCAGGCGGTGCTGCTTACCGTCAGGCAAAAACGACAGGTACTGTTCCTGCGTGAGCTCATTGATCGACAGCTGAAATTTGACGCTGCGATCGTGCATCCGGCTACCGATCACAAAGTTGCCCCCCAGTAGCGAACGGGGTTGATGGCGTTGCCCGCGTACGGCGGTGACCTGCCCCAGGCGATTTTGCTGCTCGTCACTCAACGTCATGACGTGGGGCATGCAAGACTGCACCGTCACGTCCGGGAGTGAAAAGAAGTGGCCGACCAGGCGGGCAATCACCTCCGGCGAACGGCCCGGTGAGGCCAGCAGACCGGCGTAGGCCAGCATGGCTTCGGCGTTGATACCCAACTGCTCTCGCGTCTGCGGATGGCCCAGGCCTATCAGGGCAAAAATACGCCCCGAGGTGGCATCGCGGCCCCCCGGTTTGAAGGTGATCTCATAGCGGTATTTGCGCCAAATCTGGTGCGCCAACGATAGGGGCCGATGGTTGAACACCGCCAGAAAATCGTTGAGCCGCGTTTCTCCCTGCGCCGTGCTCCCGGCAATGTCATCCAGATAGTAATAGGGCAAGGGCGACTGGCTGCCCTGCAGGCCCAGAAAGCTCACCTCCAGGCGCAGCGGCCCACCTGGTTCATGTTGCAACGCCACCACATCACTGGCGGCAAAGCCCAATCCGGCAGCGGCGGTAAAGCGCAACGCTTCCCGGTTCGGTGGCAGGCCGAGCGTGCGGGCCGGATCGATGCCTGCCAGCCGGTTCAGCCCTTCCACCAGGCGGTAGAAGTCATACTGGCTAACGTTATCGGCGATAACCTGGAGCTGCTGCTCCTGCTCTGCACTAGGGATCATAGAAAGCGGTAAGACTCCTGATTATCTTGGTTAACCACGGTAAGGGTATGGAAATGGTTGACGCTGGCACGCTGGGCCAGGAACCGTGCCAGTACCCGGCCATACAGATAGAGCTCGCCTTCCGAGTCAAACGCCCCTTGGAGCCGCACCGTAAGCACCGAGGCCAGGCCATCGATCGGCACACCGTCGATATGGCGTTCAGCCGGGCGCACGGTCAGGCTGAGTAACCCCGCTCTGCGCCGCCGGGAGACCCCTGCCGCCAGTTCACTGTGCCAGGCGGGCAGATCGCAGGCGCTCAGCACCTGCCGCAGCGCCGTCAGCGTCAGCAACGAGCGGCTGTTCAACGAGAGGTTGCGCAGCAACGCAGCCTGCAAGGTGGCATCCAACCTCGGGCTAAGGGGGACCGACGGGCGGGTGATATTGTGCACACGAATCCCAGGCGGGCAGCCGGTGGCCGGTTGGCGGAGTTCTCCTACTTTCAGGTGCAACGGCAAGCGGCGGTGGCTGCACGTCAGCCGTACGGACACCGATTCCGGCGGCAGGTTGTCCAGGTTTTCACCGTGGCGGATCAACGCCAGGTGATGGTTCAAGCCCCCCACGGGCGACGAGGTGACCCGCACGTGGTAATACCCCGCGTCTTGTTGCTGGCTGAAACGCTCAAACGGCGCATAGCGGCGGGGGGTATCACTCAGGGCTGATACGCCGGTCACTTCATCTACCGAGAACACGTCGTAATCCTCGGGATGGCGCACGCTGGGGAATAACGGCAGCTCTGACTGCGTGCCATCGAGGCTGACCCCGTCAGCGTAGTGGCTAAACAGGTTGATGGCGGGCGTGCAATGCAGGCGCACCGTCTGGCGGTTGATAACCAGGGCGGACGGTAAAGGCCGGGAGAAGGTGAACCGCAGGGTAACGCCGTGAGAGGCCGACAGCGGAGGTAGGCTAGGGAAGCCCGTCACGTCCATAAATAAAAAGGCGTTGGGGAAACAGGCGTGCTCTTGCAGCAGGCGATAGCCGGGATCGGCATTCTGTGGCCACGGCAACAGCGCCTCTTCGTCGTTGAAACCGACCGGGGTGAGCGCCAGCTCAGGCAGCGGCCACGTCTTTCCCCCCACTTCCAGCGTGGCATGGCTCAGGTATTCACTCAGCCATAAATGCAGCTGTTGCCCGGTGTGCAGGTCTTCCCCCAGATACAGCCGCAGGCCGTTCAGGCTAGTGAGATCCAGCGGCCGATCCGCCGTGGTGACCAGTTGCAGGCACAGGCTGTCATGGCCGTGCCGCTGCTCGCGGCTCACCGCCTGTACCTGTAACGGCCACAGCCGGGTATCACGGCAGGTGCGAAAATGGCACCGCAGCGTTTCCTTACCGGTTGTCACCGGCAGCGGGATACTGACCACCGTGGCCCCCTTGGCGATCTGGGGGCAGGCCTGCGCGGGATCTGACAGGTAATCCTGCTGCCATTCCAGCACGGTCATGCTCGGGGTGGGCCGCAGAAAATAGGGCCACAGCAGGGCCAGCATATGGTGGGTGAGGTTCGGTAGCTGGTCTGCCAATTGCCCCTCTAACTGCCCGGTCATCCAGGCCATGCCCTCCAATTGCCGCTCCACATCGGGATCGTGGTTGGGTGCGGTCAGGAAGGAAACCAGCGGGGCATGTGTTTGTTGCAGCACCTCGGCAGCCTGGTGTAGCGCTTTGCGCCGACGGGCTGGAGGGAATTGCCGATGTTTATCCCGGTTCATGCTGAAGACATCCTGTCTTGGAGGTTATTTATCCAGGCGCCCGGTCAAGGCGAGGACGAAGTTGGAGCCCATGTGTTTGAAATGCGGCTGCACATGCAGCTGTGTCAGATACCAGCCGGGATCATTCGCGACTTCCTGCACCTCAATGCGTGCAGCGCGTAACGGGCGGCGGCTGCGTACGCTGGCTGGTGGATTCTCCTGATCGGAGACAAAGCGTTTTAACCAGTTGTTGAGCTGATGCTGCAGGTCTCCCCGATTGCGCCAGCTACCCAGCCGTTCACGTTGCAGCACTTTGATGGTGTGCGCCAGCCGGGTGATGATAAACAGGTAAGGCAGTTGCGCCCCCAGTTGGTCATTGACCCGGGCGTTCATCCCTTCAGGCGTAAGGTCGGTATATTGCGGCGACTGGATTGAGTTGGCCGAATAAAACACCACGTCCAGCCCTTGTTTGCGCACCCCAAGCGGAATAAACCCGGCCATCGACAAGCGGTACTGCCACTGGTCCGACAGCAGCGTCTCGGTTGGGATCTTTTCTTGCCAACGCCCCAGCGCCGCATAGTAGCGAGCGGGCAGGTTACGGAACGCTCCGCCGCTCTCCGCCCCGATAATATTCGGGCACCAGCGATAACGGGCAAAGCTGCCCGCCAGGCAGAGCGCCAGTAAAAAGGCGCTGTTGCCCCACAGCAGGTGCTGATGTGTTCCGATCTGTTCCTGATAGACAAATTGCCGGACCTGCTGTGACGCCGGGGTATAAGGCTCGCGCTGCAAAAAACGGCACACGGTCAGGCCCAGATAGCGGGCATCCGGGGTAGCCCGGAGCGCCTGCCAGCGGATATGTGTCGGTGCAGCCATGACCGCGTCCAAATCAAGAATGGTGGGCAGATCGGCCAATGAATCAACGCCGAAGAAGGTGGCGTCTGCCGCCGAAAGGAACGGCGCATGCGCCATGGCGCTGACCACGCTGAGGTAGTGCAGCAGTTTGATATCGGTTGCACCGGGGGTGAAATCGTAGCAGCCAATCACCGCCGCTACCGGCACCCCACCAAACTGGCCGTAGCCTGCCGAATAGACATGCTGGTAATAGCCCGAGGAAGTAATGTCTGGGGAGAATTCGAAATCCGCCAGCAGCTCTTCCTGGGTGGCATGGAGCAGCGTCAGTTGAATGTTTTCATGAAACGGGATGTTATCGACCAGCAGGGCCAGCCCGCGCCAGGTCGATTCCAGGCGCTGAAACGCCGGAGCATGCAGGATTGCGTCCATCTGGGCACTCAGGCGCCGATCCAGTTCCCGCAGCAGGCGATCAATCAGCAGAATGGTGAGGGTGACGCCACGGCCTTGTTCCGGCAGGGCGCGCAGCAGCAATGCGATGTCCGCGTGGCTCACCGCATATTCACTGCCGTTCAGCGTCGCAAGCAGCCCGGCGGCAAGTGAGGTGCGCGGTGGGAAAATGTCTGAATCGATCTGTAGCGTATCTAACGTAGCCACGGCATCCTTGCTCCCTGGTAAAGAGTCTTGTCCATTATTTTGCGACTCTGCCGGTTCTGGCGGAGTGATTAGCGCTGAACGACGTTGCCGTCAGGCATTACATTCATGTTGTGAAGCAATAAGGGCGGCCCCGCAGGCGGTTTTCATGCCTTCCAGCGCCACAGGCACCCCACCGACCAGTGCGGTTTCTGCGCCAGTGACAATGGGGAAGACACCTTTGCATTGCGGGCAGGAAACCAAATGCCCCACCAGCGCTACGTTTGTTCCGCAGAACTGCATCACTGACGATCCCTGTAACACGACCCCACCATGAGAGGTTTTGTCGCCTTGTAAAATCACGGCTTTCCCTGCCATACGCCCACCATAGTTAGTATTTTCTTAATAGATTACAGGATGTATACATTTGAAAGAAGTCGAAATATAACGGCGAGTAATGAATCTGTGAGCCGCATAGGGATAAAGGGGGATCTTTTAGCATCAATCTGGGGGTATTGATAAAGCGTTCATTGCATGGCCTTAACCAGGACGAGGTCAGCGGTTGTTTCTGCGTAACTGCACGCAAAATAAACGCCATTCGTGTAATGAGCTCCAACAGGTATCTCTGGCATACTAAGCGAATGGCCGTAGTGTCAGTTAGATAAAAACGGAGGCTGCATGACAAATGAACATTTACCTCAGGCTCCTGCCGGGGAATTTCTGCTGTTTAAAAGCGCAGATGGGAGTACCCGGGTTGAATGTCGGTTTGAAGCGGAAACGCTCTGGCTATTCCAAGCGTCGATGGCCGAGCTGTATGACAAAGACGTTCGAACCATCAATGAACACCTCATCAATATCTACAATGAAGGCGAGCTTGAGCAAAATGCAACCATCCGGAAATTCCGGATAGTTCGTCAGGAGGGAACTCGCCAGGTCTCCAGAGAGATCGAACACTACAACCTTGAGGCCATACTCGCCGTTGGCTACCGCGTCCGATCAGCCCGAGGCACTCAATTCCGTCAGTGGGCCACCCAAACTCTCCAGGAATACCTGATCAAAGGCTTCGTGATGGATGACGAGCGGTTGAAAAATCCGCCCGTTGGCACATCGGCTGTGCCTGACTATTTCGACGAGATGCTGGAACGCATCCGCGATATCCGCGCCAGCGAGCGCCGGGTTTATTTGCGGGTGCGGGAGATCTTTGCGCTAGCCGCCGACTACCAGCCCTCACTCAAAGAGACCACGCAGTTTTTTCAAACCATCCAGAACAAGCTGCATTTTGTCTGTACCTCAACACAATGCTGGACGGCTCCCTCTCCTTTTGGGAGAGGGTTGGGGTGAGGGGAAGTACTTATTGCGCAACCAATTGATTTAAAATCGGTAAGTTACGCAGATGGCAACGCTTCAGGCTGGCGTTTTTGACGAATATTCTTGATCAGCAGGGCCGAAACGCAAATCCCGGCACAGGCAAACACCGCCATTAAACCAAAGACAATCTGGTAGCCCACGATCCCCGGGTTGGCGTCCAACACGTGGCCATACAGGCTGTAGCAAAACATGGCTGGCGCGTAACCAATGAAGCTACCCAGCGCCATCGCTGCACCGGTGTTTTTCTCACTGATCCCTGCTTCACCAATGGGGGCAAAGAACACCGCCCGTTGAGTAAATATCACTGCACCGAACACCAAGGTACACATCATGCCTAAATAAACTGGCATCTGCTCATGGGGCAGGACAATCAGCACCAGCAAGAAAATCGCGCTGATAATAAAGGTATAAAACAGATATTTACTCGGCGATTGCAAAACCTTGTCGGCAATTAAACCGCCGATTGGTCCACCCACCATTTTCAGGCAGTATTGATTAATGATCCCATAAGCGCCAACCAGCGCGATAGGTAATGCATAGATATTACTTAAGAACGGAATAAAGAAGGTGAGGCCACAATACACGGCGTAAACACAGAACACGCTAAAGGCGATGAGCCACACCGTTTTATTCTTTAATATACTGCCGAAGCCAGTTTTTTCAGTCTTGTCCTGCTCATCTTTTGTCACCGGTTCCTCCGCGTTGCCTTTCATGGCAAAGAAAAGGATGACGCCCACCAGAATGGCAATGGAGGAGTAAAACAGAATGCCCGCTTTAAACCCTAAGTAGCCGCCACCGAACCAGGCGAAAACGGCCAGCGCACTGAAGGCAATTACCGTATCGACAATGCCGCGCCCGGTTTCGAAGAAGCCAAACAGCCGCCCTTGCTGAGTATTGTCACCCAGCAAACTGACCGACTTCAACAGCACCGGCCAGTTGAGCATATCGCAGGTGACACCAAACAGCGCCCAGACAAACAGTATGCCCCAGTAGCCCGGCATGGTAGATAAATAAACCCCCAATAACCCTGTCGCAATCAATGAGAAAGACATGGTAAACCGGCGGGGTAAACGATCGGAGATATAGATAGATAAAAAGAAGCCTATGGTAGTGACGATGGAGTTAACTGACATCGCATTACCAATTTCACCATTGGTAAGATGGAAGTACTCCTGCATCGGGACATAAAAGGCATCTTTTAATGAAGGCAGTTTATAAATAGTCCCGCCGCATAGAACTAACAGACTAAATATAGTCCACTTCTTTTTTGTTAGCATAGTTCCACCTCACCACTGGATATCGTGGTGTTATTGACAGTTTTAGATAGCGTCATCCCATCTCAAATGAGATGCTTCGCCCTGGTTGGTAAAATTTAAATTATTTCAATACGGCTAATGCATCCTGTTTTAATTCACTGAGGATTTCACGGACGTAATTTATTTGCTGTAATGCGTCGCTTAGCTCTTTATCCAGTCTTAGGTTTATATCTTGCTCGGGAAGCGGGGTTTCGCTCATTTCTCGCCAAGGTATCCACGGGTTGTGATCTTCACCGTCAAAGCGGAACGGTGGCGCATAGTAGTCCACTTCTTCCTCCAGGCCATAAGCCATAACCTGCGGCTGATTTTCACCCAGGCAAATAAGCTGCAACAGCAACTCCTTGAATGGTAAATGCCCTTGCCCTGAGATGCAGGCTTTATGGCCTAACCCGTTAACTTCATGGGTGATCACCGCATCTTTAATATGCACCTGCGTGATTTGGCTGGCCATCGCGGCCAAGGCAGGGAGAGGCTCTTCGTTGGCGTTGATCATGTTGGCAAAATCAAACAGTAACGAAAGTTGGGGGAAATCCGCTTTGGCCAGCAGGCTCATCAACTCGTGGCTTTTCAAATCTTCATGCTGTTCGAGCGTAAAGCTGAGGCCGCTATGCTGGTAGTTCTGTTTAATATACTGAATATCTTGTGCAATTTTCACCATCACGTCATCCAGATGCCCTTCATAACGGGGATAGAACCTGACAGATGTTGCACCAGATTTGAGGGCAATAGCCACCGCCTGATCGAGGGTTTTGGCATCGGAGGCGCTGGTTTCGATATGAACATCTAACCCTAGCTGGCGTGCCTTGTCGCCAAAATGGCTCAACTGCTCATCGCTCGTGCAGCCTAAAGATTGGCTCTCACCGTCAAGCACGTGGATCTTCACGCCCCGCAACCGTTGCTGGCTGGCAATATCCAACAGATCCTCAGGTAATATCTTTTCCATTCTCATATTCAGGTGGAATGCGTAGGCATGCAGATACAGTGGGATATCCGCTACACGCTGCAAAATCTTGTTCGCTTGTAAACGATCCATGATGTTCCCTATAGGTCGATAAAAAATTCCACGGACTCAAAACGCCAATGCTCGATATCGATCTGCACGATGCGGTTTTGTTCATCGGCGCGATATTTTTTTACCCGTATGGAAGGGGTACCCACAGTACCGCCCATCCCTTGGCTGGCTCCGCCCGAAAGGCGGGTCGGTTTAAATTCCAGATGCCGGGTGTGCGTTTTTTTGGCAAAGGTTGTCGCCCAGACTTCCGCAAACGAGCGCTCACCCAGTTCATCGATAAAACCAGGTGCAACCTGCGTATTGATATAGGTTTCGTGGTAGAACACCTTGTGGCTATCCAATGCTCCCCAGCCGCAGATCTTGTAAAGCTCAGCGCCTTCCGCAACTTCAAGCAGGGACAATATCTCCGGCGGTGCAGTGCGAACGCACTCTTTTGCCAGATAGCCCCAGGAAGGCAAACGCCCTTGTTCCATCGCGGCCTGTTTGAAGCTGGTGGAGCTATTAGGGCTGTAATTAAAGCGCGGCAACGCAACAAACCAGCCGCGACGATCCTTACGAAAGATCTTCGATTCGCCTTCCAGAAACAGTAGCGCCTGGCGCAACGTCATGCGCTTAATCCCCAGCAGCTCTTCCAGTTCGCGCTCAGAAGGTAGCTTGCTCCCTGGGGCGACAACCCCTTGGCTCAGCCACTCATTGAGCCGGTGCTTCGCCAGTTCTACGGTTGAGGTGTTTTCCATGCATTAACCCATTTGGTTTAAACCAGATTGCAGGCAACGTTACTCTCAGTCCGCAATGATGACAATGGGCGCGCTGTGGGCTAGCGATTGAATTGTGAACTCTCTCGCAGAATCCAGGGGATTTGGCGTTATAAACGTTATTCCTGCCGCAGGAAGAACTGCTTGATGGTCTGTCGCAGCCATTGATGCGCCGGATCGCGGTCCAGACGTGGGTGCCAGGCCTGCACGATAAATACCGATTCCAGCGCCAGAGGCAGCTCAATCTCCTCCAACGGCAGCCCGATGCCACTGACGCCTTGCAACACATGGCGCGGCAGCGGCAGGATAAAATCCGACTTCATGGTCAGCATCATCGCCGAATGAAAACCGGGCAGGGTCAGGGCCACATTGCGTTGCAGGCCGAGATCCCGCAATGCGTCATCGATTGGCCCCTGCGTTCGCCCACGCCGTGAAACGCTGATATGCGGGTAATGCGTCAGGGTTTCGGGCGTAACCTGACCGATGATCGGATGCCCCCGGCGCACCAGTGCCTGGAAGGTGCTGGTAAACAGACTCTGCGCCTTGATTTCCGGATGCCAGTTGCGCGAAGAACCTATCACCAGATCAACCTTGCCGCTGCGCAGCGCGTCATCATCGATGTCGCTTTCGGCAATAAACTTCAGGCTGCTCAACGGCGCCATTTCCCTCAGCATCTCCAGTAACCCGCCCGCCAGCGCACCGATAAAAATGTCATTGGCGCGAATGGTAAACGTCCTTTTCAGCCTGAGCGGATCGAACGACTCACTCGGCGCGATCAAGGCCGTTGCTTGCTCAATGATGTCGCCGAGCTGCCGTTTCAGCTCCAGCGCGCGCGGCGTGGGCACCAGGTTTTTACCGGCTCTGACCATAATGGGGTCGTCAAACTGTTGGCGTATCCGCCCCAGGATGCGGCTCATCGCTGGCGCGCTCAGGTTCATCTTTTCTGCGGCTCCACTCACGCTGCCCTCTTCGAGCAGCAGGTTAAGCGCATAAATCAGATTGAAATCAATTTTTTGCGGCATCGCCTCTCCTTTCGCATTCCGTCTTTGGATTGCGTTTTATGCAACTAGTTAATTACATGATTTCATTTTAAACAATCGAAACAAGTCTGGATACTGCCACTGACGACAGAGAGTGATGACAACACGGCAGGAGTAAGGAATGGTTGATGCGGCTTTGACGCCACAGTTTAGGAATAAATGGCTCACCAGCGCAGGCGAAATGAGTGGCCGCACTTGGCTGGGATTGTTGGGGGTGTTTTTAGCCGTTATGGCCAGTGGCGTGGGTGAGAATGCCAGTAAGTTTGCGTTGGCGGATATTCAGGGCGGCATGTTGCTCAGCCAGGATGCTGGCAGTTGGCTCACCACCTGTTATGTCGGCGGCTTTGTGATTGGGTCCGGGTTCACTCCCTGTTTTTGGCCGACCTTTTCGCTGCGCCGGGTGGCGTTGGTGATGTGCGGCATTTACCTGATAGGTGGGCTGATCACGCCTTGGGTGGCGGGAGACTATCCGGCGCTGCTGGCGGTACGTAGCCTACAGGGTTTTGCCGGTGGCGCTCTGCCGCCAATGTTGATGACCGTGGTGCTGCGCTTTATGCCACCGCTGATCAAAGTGCTGGGGTTAGGTGCCTACGGCTGGGTTTCTGCCTGGAGCGCCACGCTTGGTGCTACCGCTGCCGCCTTTGCGTTTCATTGGGGATGGAGCGGCTATTTCTACTGGAATCTGCCGCTGATGGCGATTGCTGCCGTTTGCATCGGCTTTGGATTACCGCAGGATCCGCTGCGCTTGGAACGCTTGCAGCAGTTCAACTGGCGCGGTTTGCTGCTCGGCGTCGCCGTCCTCGGCATGCTGACGACAGGCATTTCTCAGGGGGAGCGGTTCGACTGGTTCAACTCTCCGCTGATATATGCCTTGTTATTAGGGGGCGGCGGGTTATTGGCCCTGTTTTTAATCAACGAATGGTTTCATCCGCTGCCCTTTTTCAACTTGCAGTTATTAAAGAAAAGGAACCTGTCTTTCTCATTAATCACGCTGGGCGGTGTGCTGCTGATTATGGTGTCGCTGGTGAATATTACCTCGGGTTATTTAGCGGTGGTCCAGGGATACCGGCAGGAACAAACCTCAGACATGATGCTGTGGGTGGCATTGCCACAGTTGATTACGCTGCCGATTGTCGCGGTCATCTGCAATACGCCGAGGGTTGATTGCCGTTGGGTGCTGGCAACCAGCCTGCTGTTGATGGCCAGCGCCTGTCTGTTGGCCACCCAACTGACACCAGAATGGAACGGTGAAAGCTTCCGCGCCATTGCGCTATTGCAGGCGGTGGCACAACCGATGGCCATTATACCGCTGCTGATGTTGGCAACCGGCGGGCTACTGCCAACCGACGGCCCCTTTGCGGCGGCATGGTTTAACGCGGTGAAAGGTTTTGCAGCCACTGCGGCCAGCGGGGCTATTGCTTTACTCAGCCGCCAGCGTGGCGATTTCCACCACGCCGTGATCGCCGATGGTTTTGGTTCCACCTACCGCGATACCTCACCGGTTTCTGCGGAACAGCTTTCACAGATTGCCGCCAAGCAGGGCTACGTTCTGGCCAGCGCAGATCTTTATATGCTGGTGGCGGGCCTGGCGCTATTGCTGACGGTGCTGATCGTGGTTATGCCGACACGCATTTATCCACCGCGCCCGGTTGCCGCGTAGCAATTTATTATCAGGAATGGATCATGATGGGAATTAAGTTTATGGCGCATAAAAAAGCCACTTTTGCGGTACTGACCATTGTTGTTATTACGCTGGGGTTATTAATTAATAAGTTTTTTATTAATGCCACCCAACAGCACACCAATGATGCCTATATTCGTGCCGATATCTCGCGTATTTCTCCGCAAATAGCCGGCGAAATTACCCAGATTTTGGTTAAAGACAACCAGTGGGTCAAACAGGGGGAATTGCTGGCCGTCATCGATCCGCGCGAATTTAATGTTGCCCTCTTGCAGGCGACGGCGCAGGAGCAATCCGCTCGAGCCCGCCAGGACGATGCCAGAGCTAATCTGACGCGGCAAAACTCACTGATAGACGGTGCTCAAGCGCAACGGCAGGCGGCGCAGGCTGAACTGGAGTTCGCCCGCCAGGAACAGAACCGCTATCAGAAAATGGCCAACATCGGTGCGGGTTCCTTGCAGGCGGCACAGCAGGCAACGACGCGCGTGCATACCCTGTCGGCCAATGTGGCTCAGACGGAAGCGGCGCTCAAAGCGGCGAAAAACATGCTGCAAGTGCTGCAGGCAAAGCTGGCGGACAGCGATGCCGAACTGGCGCTGGCACAGGCTCAAAAGGCGATGGCTGAACTGAACCTGTCCTACACCCGCATTACCGCCCCGATCGCTGGCGTGGTTGGCAAGAAAAGCCTGCGGGTCGGTGAGTTTGTTAAACCGGGCGATGTGCTGCTGGCCATAGTTCCGCAGGACAAGCTGTACATCATTGCCAATTATCAGGAAACCCAGTTGGAAAACATCGCCCACGGGCAGGAGGTGGATATCCACATCGATACCTTCCCGGGCCAAACGCTGAAAGGCTTGGTGGATAGCATTGCTCCGGCCTCTGGCGTCAGTTTTGCGGCCGTAGCCCCGGAAAACGCCACCGGTAACTTCACCAAAATCGTCCAACGCATACCGGTAAAAATTGTTTTCGATATCAATAACGAACACGAAACACTACTGAATGCCCTGCGTGTTGGCATGTCGGTAGACGTCAGCATTAATACGCTGGACGCCTGGAAACCCGCCCATCCATCAGCAGCGTTAAAGGAGAACGTTTATGCACAACACGCTGAATAAAATCGTCGACAACATGCTGGAAAGAGATACCCGCCGCAAGCGGGAAGCCAGAGTCAGCGCCATCCGGCAATTAACGGCCAAAACCAGGCGCATTACCCTGAGCGGTGACGACGTGGATAAGTTTATCGCCGATCCGCGCACGTTGGAGCCAGCCAGTTGGGTCAAGGTCTTTTTCCCGTGGCGCGATACCTTGGCCGGGCGAGCTTACACGCTGAGCGGTATTGATAAACTCGCTCGTACCTTTGATATCGATATGGTGCTGCATGGCGAAGGGCCCGCGTCCAATTGGGCCTATGATGCGATGCCGGGCGATAAGCTCGGCTTCGCTGGCCCCTGTTCCGGCGGCTTTCGGCTGTTGCCACAAACCCGCTGGCTGCTCCTGCTGGGGGATGAAACCGCTCTGCCTGCCATGCGGACCATCCTCGCTTCGCTGCCAGAGCCTTTACCGGTGTTGTGGTTCGCCGAAGTGGGTGACGCGCAGGAAATTCAGGACGTCGATTACCCGTTGTTGCGGGTTAACAGCTGGCAGATACGTACCCGACATTTTGACAGCGTAATGAACAGCCCGTTGGTGCAGGCCGTTAGCCACTGCGAACTGCCCGCAGGGCAGGGGCAGGCATGGATAGCCTGCGAGCAACAGGTTGCCGCTTATCTGAAGGACCGCTTTATCAATGAGATGGGTATCCCCAAGGCCGCGTTGTTCGCCAAGGGCTATTGGAAAAAAGGGGAGTCAAACTTCAAGGGCGCGGTTTGAGCCGTTCGTAAGGAATGGCCTTGATCGCTGGAGTCAGCTTTTCGGCTGTGGCACCGGAAAACGCCACCGGTTACTTCACCAAAATAGACCAACGTATACCGGTAAAAATTGTTTTCGCTATCAATAACGCACACGAAACGCTGCTGAATACCCTGCGCGTCGGTATGGTAGTGGACGTCAGCTTCAATACGCTGGACGGTTGGAATACAACCCAACCGTCAGCAGCGCCAAATACGGCTCAGTTAAACGTCACCAGCATTTCCGTAGAGGCCGTGACTGCACCGAATGGCACGTTACTGCCTCCCGAGCACAGTCGCCAGGTGAGCTGATTGGTCAAGGTTTTGCTGCTTTCCGCATTGGTGATACTGCCCAGTTTTATGAGGGAGTTATCAAAGCGTAAGCCGGTTGTGGCCTTACAGTCGCCACTGCCTGTCACCCCGTTATCAATTTCCCCGGTGATATAGCCTCCTCCCTGGTTTAATGCCAGCCGTGAGGGTGCGCTGTTGTACAGGCCACTGATGGCGCGGAACTGCAGATTGATATTGGCATTTATCTGGTTATTAGGCTGTCCGCAGGTGGCAACCAGTTGTACTGGCTTCACCGCCAGTTCTGCATTGGCCTGGGTATTGCGAATGACCGATCCGAAGTTGATGGCCGTCGGGGTATTCACGCTACATTCCAGCGTAGAGATACGCAGGGAAATATTGGTGGGCAATATAGAGGTAATTCTATCCCCTGAGGCAGTGCCGGAAAAGCTGCCAAAATACATGGGTGGAACTGACCCTTCTCCATCTTGTTGGGTACCGTCCGCCACCAGTACCCAGGTGCCTGAGAGCGTTGCCGTACGAGCACCCGAACTCGAGTAAAATTCCGTATTTCTCGAACTAGCAGGGGGGAGGCACCATGCCAAGCCTGGCGGTGAGGTAATATTATTTTGTGACGTTGAGGAGCCTTCGGTTTCCGGCAGCCCAATGGTGCCAGTCAACCTCCCCTGTGAATTGTTACTTAGGGTATAAGTGGCGCTACCCGAGGCCCGAGGGATCAATCCGACTCCGGAGACCCCGGCCAGCGGGAAGGCTAGATAGCCACCAATGTTTTTCAATTTACTTGAGTCCATGCATCGGGTCGGTACCTCAGAGACTGACAAGAGTCCGTATTTGGGATCAAGTAACGCATAATCGAGAGAACCACTTAATGGCGCGTTAAACGGCATGCCCTCCCATAGGATCCCCGTACCCTTGCCGATGGTGATGGTTTCCGCCAGAACGGGGGCCGCAAGGGGCATGATTAAGGCTATGCTGGCGATACCGCATGATGCTGTCTTTATTAAACGTTGTTTAATCACTGTCCTTCCTCACATTGCACATTCAGCATGCGCACCGGATTGTTTGCTGATACTGCTGCCTTGCTCAGGTTGAAGTGGGCCAGGCACTGCTGTGCGGTCCCACGCCCCCACACCGCGCGCAATTTTCCCTGTTCCGGCAACCCGCTCAGGTACACCTGGCCTGCATCACCCACGATGCCGCTGTTGATCTCCGCCCCTTCCCCGGCCAGTGTCACGAGCGTGCCGAAGGGTACCGGCACGCCAGCCTGGGTCAGGGTTATCAGCGCCTGATAGCCGGTGCGTGGAGTAAACGTAGCCGCTACCACCGCCCCTTTGGTGGGATAGACATTGGTGCTGCTCTGCGGCAGGTCGACATCTTCCGGCAGCGTCGACGGGTTCAGGCTCACCGTGTTGTTCTGGTAAGGCGACAGGTACGGCACCACCGCATACCCGCGGCTGTCGGTACGGACTCCGCCGTTCATTACGCTCACCCCGGCAGCGCCCGGTGCGCGAACCACGGCTACTGAAGTGCCCAGTTGCTGGCTCAGCGTCACCCCGTTGGGGTGGACTACCAGCCCCCCGTTACCACTCACATTCAGCGAGTTATAGCGGCTGCTGTGGCTGTACCCGGCGCTGACCATACCCTGGCTCCCCTGCCAACCCAGATTCAGGTTGCTGGTGCTACCCCCGTTGCCACTCTGGTTGTTGTTACTCCACCCCTGCATCAGGCTGTAGGAAAGGCGGTCTTCCGCCGCCGAGCCGCTCACCCCCACCTGTTGCCGCACACGGCCTTCACTGTCGTGCGTCATCTGGTAGCTGGCGTAGCTGCGATTGAGGGCAGGCTGTGCGCTGAACAGGCTGAACGGTACCTGCATATTGAACGCCAACTGGCGGTTCTGTGGCCAATCCCCGTCGGATTTTATCCGGTCAACGCTGTAGGCCAGGCCATAGCTCACGCCGTGCCAACTGCCGGTGTAACCCGCCGACAGGGTGTTGTTCACCTGCTCATCGCCCCAGTAATCACTGCGCGCCCCCGACAGGTACAGCGATCCAAAATCCCCCAGTTGCTGGGTTACCCGCACCTGGAAATCCGAACGCTGTCGGGCCAGTGCCCAGGGCACCTGGCCTTCACTGAGCTGATAACCGCTGTTGTTGAAGTCGGCAAAGTTGTAATAGTGCCGGGTGGAGTAACGATAAGCCGTCAGATCCACCGAGGTGCCCGTGCTGAGCAGGCTTTTGGCATAACGTACCCGGTATGACTGGCCGCTCTGTCTTTCGTCATACATGCGGGCCGATGAGAGGGTCACGTCCGCCGACATGGCACCGAAATCCCCCAGCGAAATCCCGCTGCCCGCCACCGCCGAGGCGTATTTCTCCGCTATCAGCCCGCCGCCGTACAACGTGATGTCATGGGGCAGCCCGTAAATCAGGGTGCCCAACGCAAAATGGGCCTCTCTGGAGCCGGTGGTGATGCCGCCGTTGTAGCGCCCGGCGGTCAGTTCATACTTCAACCCACCTGGGCGTTGCATCACCGGCAGAGCAGAGAAGGCCTGGGTCCAGGTACGTACGCTGCCATCCGCTTCGGTTACCGTGACCGTCAGGTCTCCCCCTTGGCCAGTCTGGTACAGGTCATTGATCCGAAACGGCCCCGGGGCGACATACGCCTGGTACACCACGTTACCGTTCTGGCTGACGGTAACCCGTGCGTTGCTCTGCGCAATGCCGCTGATCACCGGGGCAAATCCCCGCAGGCTGAGCGGCAGCATGTCTTCGCTGGAGCTCAATTTCACCCCGCGAAACGGAATGCTGTCGAAAACGTCATTGCCAGTGTTGTTCTCCCCAGCCAGCACATCCGAACGCCAGGCCTGGATATCGCGTTGCAGATAGGTATTTGAGAAACGGGTTTGCTGGTTGCGTTGCGTGTCGCCATAGCCAGTGCGGCTGTTATTGTGGGTGTAGGTCATGTCACTGCGCAGGCGCCAGGCCTGCCAGTTCAATCCGCTGTGCAGCCCAAGGAACAGGTTGGTCTGTTCGCTGGTGGATTGGCCCCACTGTCCGTCCTGGCGGCTGCGCCCGCCGTTGAGGGTATAGTTGAGTAAAAACGCGGTCATGCCCTGGTCCCATAGCGCAGGGTTAACCACGCTGCTGGCGTCCGGCTTCATCGCCACCTGGGGAATGCTGAGTTCCAGGCGCTGCTGCTGAAAATCAAAGTGCACTCGGGCATCAGGGATCAGGGTGGCCAGGTCACTGACTGGCTTGTCGACCGGCAACCCGCCAAAAGCGGGCCATGTGGGGATATTGATCCCCATCTCCGCCAGAAAGGCCGGAGTCAATTCCGGGCTGACCTGGCCCTTGTCACCCGGGGTGAACACGACGCGGTATTGGCCACGTTCGCTACGGTTGACCAGCACCGTTACCAGATAAGTTCCCGGAGGGGTCTGTCCGGCGCTTTCAAACGCACTCAGGTCGGTGACGGCTTCCAGGCCACCACCCAGCGACAACAGCGCTGGGTCAAAGTAGTCGCGGCCCCAGGCTGGAGACGTGCCTGCAATCAATGCGCTGCCCACCAGGAGTGGGGAAAGAGCAAGGGCAAGAGGGTGAATTTTCATGGTTATCCTATCCGTCTGAAAGAACGTGGCTCCCCGTAACGAGCCAGGAAGGGAGAAATCGTCAATCCTGTTGGGCAACCGGGGTATCCCAGCCATCTTCATCAATCAGCTGCCAGCTGACTTTCCCGCTCGCGGTGGCGGGCAGGGTGTAAGACTGCTTGCCGAAAGGCGGCACCATCAGGCGCAGAGCCGGTTTGTCCAACGCCACATTCCCCACCGCCAGGCGGGAGAAGGTGAGCCAGTAGGGGGTCGGGTTGGTTGCTGTCAATTGGTCGCCTGCCCGGCTGAAGGTCAGCTTCGGGGCCATGTCTGCCACGGCGCGTTTCACCAATCCCGCTGGGCGGTAAAACAGTTTGATATTGCTCACGACCGTCATCACCATCTGCTCACCGTCGGGCTGCTGGGTGGGCAGCGCCTTCATGGAGATAAAAAACACCGATTCGCGGTCGTTAGGCACTGGCATATCGTTGCGCCGGATACGCAGCGCCAGTTCACCGTTCGCTTCCAGGCGAGCCAGCGGCGGTGTGACAATAAACGGCATCACCGGGGTGCCATGCCAGCTCAGATCGACGTCCCCGGTGGCCGGATCGACCGGGCGGATCCATGACTGCATCAGGTACGGTGCCGGGCTTTTGTTGTAGGTAGTCAACGTTACGCCCTGCTTTTCGCCCTCCGGGTAAATCACCCGTAGTACGTAAAAAGAAATCCCCGGCGAGGCGTTGTCCTGAGCCTGTGCCAGGCCCATTTTGTTGACCAACAGGCATAGGCCCATCAGAAGATAAATCGGGTACTTCATGGTGTAGTCTCCGTGGAGGCTGAGCCTGTCTGCTGGCAGGACTTGGAGAGCCCACCATGGTCGGTGAGTGTCTGCCAGGCCACCTTATTCACCGGCCCGTCAACGGCCAGGGTGATACTGCTGTGCGGAGGCACCATCGCCGGTTGTTGGTCTAGCGCCACGGTATGTCCGTCAACGGCCAGCATCCCCAGAGTCTGAAAATACCCGGTGGGATTGATGGCCCGCACGCCGTGTGCTTCACGCTTGAACGTCAGCAGGCAAGGGGTGTTGTCCGCGGGTAACGCCAACCCTTTCGGGCGATAAAACAGCTTGATCACGAAACGTACCCCTACCGACAGCCGATCGGCCGCCGTTACGGGCTCAGCCTGTGCAGGCATGGCCGAGATAGAGAGATAAAACAGGGATTCCTGGTCGGTGGGCAGCGTGGCACCCTGCGGCAATAGTCGTAGCAGTTGGCGGCTATCGCCTTGCAGCGAGAACAGCGGTGGCGTAACGATAAACGGCGCGGGGGTCGGATCGTCCAGGCCGTTTTGTACTCGGGCCTGGACCAGATAAGCCTGTTGTCCGCTATTGCTGACGGTGAGGGTTTGCGCTTTATCCGCTGAAGAAAAAATAACGCGTGTCTGCCCCAGGCTGATACCGCCGCTCCCGGCCTGTGCAGACAGGCTGAAAGTGAGCAGCAGGCTTGCTAGCACCTGATGAAATCGCTGTGTCATCGGGCCCTCACTGATAGAGAAACGTAAACATCAGCGTGGCCGTCACGTCACCGGTCGCGACCGTGGCACACCCGGTGCTGCCGCCACAACTCGCACCGGCATAAAAGGTGAACGTCTGGTTGACCGGTATCTGTCCGGGGTTCGCCAGTGAAATCACGCTGTTGTTTTTGACTTCGGGCTGGCTGTAGTCCGGCACGGTGGCACTCTGGATCACCAAGATCCCGGTATTCGCCGCCGATCCGGCATTGCGAAACAGCCATTTGCTGTCTTGGGTAGTGCCAGTGCCGGCGATAGTTACTACAGGCTTGAGGCTGCCGCCCGCAGAACCGGTGCAATCCTGCACGGACAGGGTAAAGGGCTGTGGAGCAACCAGCTGGTTTGGGCGCAGCTGGGATTTAGCGATGACACCCAAAGGCAGTGTGCTTTTATCCAGGCTGAGCGTGCAGGTGCCATTGGTCAGCACGGCGGAGAAATCCAGCGTCACGGCCTGCACCGGGGCGGATACCGCTCCACTAACGGCCAGCATTACAGCCAGCAAGGTCTTAAGGTAACGTTGCGCTGAACGCATCGGTGCCCCCGGTATCATTAATGGTCTGCCACTGCACCCGTTTGCCGGTTGCTAACGGAGTTTTAACCGGCCAGATATGGTTGCCGAAAGGGGGGATCATGAGTGCAGCCGGCGTGTCCAAGGGCAGTTGTTGCCTCCCCACCTTCAGGTCGGCCAGGCTGACAAAATAGGGAGAGGGATTGGTCACCTTCAGCCCCCCAGCCACGTGGGAGAACTGCAACTCTTTTTGGGCGGCGGCAGAGGAGCCGCTCAGGCTCGCAGGCCGGTAGAACAGCTTGATAATGTTGCCCACGCCGAAGCGCAGCTGGGCCTGCACGTCATTACGTTGTTGAGCCGGATCCCTTTGCGTACTGGCCGGGATCGCGGTGGCATGCAAATAAAACACCGACTCCCGATCGTCAGGTAGCGGCTGGCCGGTAAAGGCGATACGTAACTGATTGGTGCTTTGAGGTTCCAGACGGAACAGCGGCGGCGTCACGGTGAACGGGGCCGCGGTCTGTGCATCCTGTTTACCGCTGATAGCCGTTTGTACCAGGTACGGTTCGTGGTTAAGGGTGTTGCGTACCGCGACGTTGATACTGCTGGCCCCTTCAGGGTAAATCAGGCGGGTGGCATTAATGCCAAACCCGGCGGACCAGCCTGCCAACGGCGCACCCAGCAGGGCCACTAGCAGCGAAAACAGGGAGATAAAGCGCGTCATATTGCGGATCCTGAAAAGGCGGGCCATCGGCCCGCTGGAACACATCAGTTGTAGGCAAAGCTGAACAGGATTGGGGCGCTAACCATACCGATATCTGGCGTGAGAGACGAAGAGGCCAAACCAGCCTGCAGGCTCAAGGATTTCGCGTTGAAATCGCCCGCTTCCGGGGTCTCACCTGCTTTGGCTACCGATAATTTTTGGCCGGCGGTAATGTAGGTGGTTGGTGAAGTCACTTCACTTAACATGATGCCGGTATTGGTGCCGGTGCTGTTAAAGATGTTCGGGTTGCCCCCTAGTGTCTGGCCGGTGACGATCAGGCTTGCCTGATCGCCTGCTGCTGCCGGGGTTTCACAGTTGCTCAGGCCCACGGTGAAGGTTTTTATACTCTGGGTCACCGGGGTGGCGACTGCGGTGATTGCGGTTTTGGAGTAGTTACCCAGGTCCAGGCTAGCGTTGGAGAGAGAAACGTCACAGGTCGCTGCGACAACGTTGGCGGTAATGGTCATCTGGGCGTTAGATGCGGCCTGAGCCACGCCAGATCCTGCCAACAGAGCTGCAACAACCGGGGCCAGAGTAAAAATAGACTTACGCATAATGAATTCCTTATTTACGTATTAAAAAAGTGAATAAAATCATCTCGTAGCTGATTATTAGCCACGAGCCATCATTTATCTGAACAGTCCGAGCAGACAAAGCACCTTCAATAAGATCATCACTACTGATACCGTCAGTTTTTTAAGAAGTGAGCAAAGCATCCTGATGCTATTTCCATGCGTTTTTTAAGCCAAGACTATGCCCTAATGGATTGAGAGAGGTTGGCTATCCATCAAGCATGAAAGACTTGTTGTGCTGCTGTCTTTCCATCACGGGATACACAGTTTGGCTGAGCTGGAAATGGAGGGTTTTCCGCACTCTATAATTATCTAAATCGAAAACAAAACCTTTCATTTTGATTTTTCATTCAGATTAATCTCTCAGTGGTAATGATATATTTTTAGGATACTTCCCTGTCGCTCATTGAAGCCGGGATTATTACGGCCAACCTTATTTTTTAAAAGTTTTTTTTGATGAATAAAGAGATTTTGCAATAATTGCCTTGGCAGGTGGTTTTTATGGCTAAATTGCGAGTTATTATCGTATGTATCATTATGTTTCTGGTATATTATATCGCAAATTTAATTTAGTCAGATTTAAAACTCGTTATTGTGCCGTTTATGAATGATTTCATCCGATGTGGTATTAAATACACTCAGAAAGCCAAGCAAACAGGACCTGCATGCCGTTTGCCGCTTTGATCAGTGGGCTTTGGCCTGTAACACGGGCTTATTCATCACGAAAGCTCGTAAGAGAAAAGGTTTAACCTAATGAAATATAGGAAACATAATGCAGCCTTCGACAAGGTTCTGACGGCGTTGCAGGTGTTGAGCCGTGTTGATTGCTGCCCTCCCGATACATTGCCACCTAGAGATAAATGGCCCAAGACCCGGGATATTGCCGATTACTGTGATACCAACATTTATGTGTCCCGCTACTACCTGATGAAACTGGTAAAGAAAAAGAAGGCGCATGTCTCATCGGTGCCAGACCAAAAGAGCTTACGCTGGTGTATTGCAACACCTACCCGGGGTGGGGATATATCCCAATGATGTATCACATCATCAACGGTGTCATTTAAAAAGAATCAGGCTGTTAAGGTGTCGATATGAACTCACGCATCGTTATTGCTCTATGGGGCAAAAATCTCTATTTCTTACAAGGTATTCGCCACCTTTTTGAACGGTATTTTTATCTCCGGGGAGTATCCCCTCTATTTGTTCATGCAAATTGCAATGATATTATTCATCTGAAAGTTGCGGATCTGATTGTCAGGAGCAATGCCAGCTGGAGGGGAGATGGGTATCAACGCTACCAAATCTTCCTAATACGGAAAAAAAATACAGAAGGGATCACCTATCAACAGGGAGAAATCGGCCTGAATGATAAACCCGAGGCGGTGATGCAACTGCTGGATAGGCTGTTCGACGTGCAGCTCAATAATAATGCCCCCTGCGTACCTGACTACGAAAAGATCACTCGGCGAGAACGAGAAGTCTTGCAGGCGATAGCAGCAGGCTTATCGCCTACACAGATCGCCAGAAAGTTGCAGATCAGCACCAAGACCGTCAGCGCCCATAAGCAGGCATCCATGCGAAAATTGGGATTCCAGCGCAGTCACGATCTGTACCATTGGCTGTGGCAAGGCAGCCCGGACATATCGAGGAGCACAGTGGGAGAGGGATGATGCTACCTAAGGGTGAGAAAGCACTAATGGTTGTTTTTTTAAGGGGTACAGGTGTGGGCCTTCCTTTCCCCTATAACTTAGTGCGGGGGCACCACACCCCGCACTCACCAAAGCTTGGTTGGTACTCATAAACAAGCCTTGGCAGAGGCAATTAACGTGTACCCTCTTTCAGGCCGAGCAATTGCCATTCCCAACGTAATCCTTGGCCAAAACCGCCGCCAAGTTCCGCAAACAGGTTAGCCACATCAGCCGCTGTTTCTTCTCTTGACCAATCTCGTTGAAGCTCGCTTAGGTACACTGCTGCGGTGATCGGTTTGGCACCGGATTGGATCATACGCTGCACGCCACGCTCATGGCCTTCTTCACTACCGCCGCCGGAAGCATCGGTAACAATGTAGACGTCGTATCCGGCAGCCAAAGTGCTCTGCACGGCGAGATTCAGACAGACCTCTGTCCATAGGCCGGCAATGACCAGTTTGGTTTTACCCGTATTTTGTACCCAGTGACGCACCCGTTCATCATCCCAAGCGTTTAATCCCGTACGATCGATGGGCTTTTGTTCGGGATAGACAGCCTGAACCTCCTGAAATAATGCCTGGCGTTCTGCAAAGGCCGTCGTCAGTAGGGTTGGCACTTTGAAGATTTTTGCGGATTTTGCCAACAAGACAGCATTGTTGACCACCGTGTCGGCAGGATGGGAGCGAACTGCAAGAAGCTGCAGATATTGATGGTCAATCAGTAACAGGGCATGGTTATCAGGAGTCAACAAAGTGTCGTCCTCACGCGCCTTGAGTTCAGCCATGATCGTTCTCCAGTAGGTTGTGGAATAAGTGAAATTATTACTGTCGGTGAAGAGATTTGAATTTAGCAGGGGGCTATCTTTACCACTAGATTGGAAGATGGGTTTGACTGTCCCAATGGCGAGACGATGTGAGGGAGCTGCCGGAGTTTTTGATGAGTTCTCGCGGCTTCGGAATGTAGCGAGGAGGAACAAAAAGATAAGGTATTACGCAGACCGATCAGCGAACTCGATCGGTTCCCTCTCCCTGTGGGAGAGGGTTAGGGTGAGGGGCCTGTGCCGCTAGTTCTCCACCAACTGCACCACTACCAGCCTGCCGCCTTCTTCGGTGGAAAGCACGAACTGAACCCCGTCGTTCAGCGCCAGCTTGTCACCGATCGCCACCGGGGTCTTATCCGGCAAGGAGAGCAACCCGCTGATGCCTTCATTCACCAGCCACCACTGATCGTTATGGAATACGAAATAGCCCACGCGTTTTTTCTGCGCGTCTGGCGTACGTTCGTTGGGGGCGATCAGGCGGTTAACGTGCCAGGCATAAATCGACTGGCCGCTCCATACCATCAGGCGATGATCGTCGGGGCGGAAGCTCCCGGCTTTACGCGAGGAGTAAAGGTTCAGGATCGGCAGCTTGCCCTTGAACGGTGTACCGCAATACGGACAGGCCGGGCGGTTTTTACCAGAGAACACGTACCATTTCTGATCGCAGGCATCGTTCTGGCATGGCTGGATCAGATCGACCGTTTTCACCAGCGCCGTTTCCCACTCATCGGCGGTTGGCCGCCTGGTGGGTTCGTGCAGGCCTTCAATAAACGCCCTTTCAAACAGCGGTGTCAGGTAGGGGCCCATAATGGTGTAGGGCACTTTCTGCGGATCGGCCCAAGGTAGCGAAGAAGGGCTGACCTGGTTGAGTTTGACCGCGTTGCTGTGATCGGTCGGGTGTTCAATAAACAGCGCCCGTTCACCCATGGCCAACGATTCATCGCGCATCTCGTCGTCCATGTCATGGATCTTGCCGCCGCGCAGTGGGTGGCGGAAGAACAGGTACATGTAGATCAGCACGGATAATGCATGCCTGTCGGTGGCGATGCTTGGCAGTATGCGCTGCGGATCTTCTTTCGGCAGATGGCTGGTTTTCACCACTTCCGGGGCAATAAAGTCCGGTGTGCCGACCACGTCTGGGGGGTATTTACCTGGCACCACCAGCCCGTCGACGTCGATGATACAGGCGTGGCCCTGCTCGGGGTCGATCAGCACGTTTTTATAGCTCAGATCGCTATGGCACAGGCCAGCGGCGTGCATACGCCGGACTGCCCGGGTCAGCAGCAGGCAGACCTTAAGGTAATTCAGGGTGTTGCCGCGTTCGCGCGGATCCAGGAACTTGTTCTGGTTATTGGCGCTGGCAAACCATTTACCTTCCTTCTCGCGGCCTTTAATCCCCAGGAAGTCGTTATTCTTGGAGCCGTGCTTAAAGAAGAAGTGGCTCTGGTAGGTGGGCACCACGATGCCGATCTTGCCGTCGTGTTCCACTATGCTGGTGGGCCAACAAAACAGCCCTTGCCAGTAATCGCCACCGGCTTGCTCAAAGATGTTCTGCCGGTAGCGGCCCGTGATCATCTCAATGCGCTCTTTCGCCTGCTCGTTCTGCGGCTTTTTATAGAACGCCACTACGTATGACTTATCCGGCGAAAAGTAGACGTCCTTCATGGAGCCGGAGCCGATGATCTCATCGACATACTGGATGGTTTCGCCATCCCTGGTGGTACAGGTAACGATATTTGCCATTTTACTCACCCGCTATGTAGTCCAATCCATTCACCACGCCACGATTAGGGTCCGATCGTCGTGATTGCCCGGGGAGAAGAAGTTCAGCCATTCGGCCAGCCGCTCTGCGGGCTGCGAGGGATCGCTCAGGCAGGGCGTCAGCTCCGCGATCAGGTCATCCCATTTCTGGCTATTTTGCAGGCCATTATCCGTTTCAAACCGGGGATCGGAGACGCCGTCGGTCATCAGCACCAGATGAGAGACCTCAGTCCATTTACCGATGCTGATGCGCTTACTGAAGTTCGCATCGTTCACCGCATCGGCATCCAGGAAACGCGTTTGGCCCGCATACTCACCGCTGTCTGGCGTGCCCAGTACGCGCACTTTGCCCACCGGCCCGTAGGCCGCAATGGCACCGTCGCCCAACCAGAATGAGGCGGCGAACAGCTCGGCCCCGGTACGGAAGGAAACGGTGACCAGCAGCGTGGTGGAATAGGATTTGGCGCTCTCTTCGGCCCGGATGGATTCATTGCTGATATTGTTGACGGCCATGATCGCGGCCTGGCGGAACAGGCGATTAAACGCTTCCCAGACTATCCGCTGATCGTCGGTTCCCCAGTTTTCAACGCAGGCTTTGAGTTCCAGCCCTTTGTCGCTATTCAGCAGGGTAGTCAGGTAGTCGCCCACGGTTTGAGTCGCGATGCGCGAGCCCTCGCGCGAGTTTTTGGCGCTACCGGCTCCGTCGGCTACCAGCAGGATGTTCCAGCCGGTGTCGCTATTGCTGGCGATGTAAAAGTCATCATCCCGGAAGGTGCCCGCATGCTCATGGGAACGCCCCCTGCGGCTGGCTGCCACGATGTTCACGCCAGGCTCCAGGATCTGCTGATGGGCGACATGCGGTTTGAAATAGCGCGAATCGGCAGGAGGCTCGAGGATTTTCCACAGGCTGCGCGGGTCGGGGTTAACGATAAAGGGGACTTGGGTGGAGCAATGCGGCGCAGTAGGGCAAGACCAGGTGACCGTGATGTCAAAATCGCCGCTTTCGGTGGCGGTTCCTGCCAGTGAAGAGGTCGCCGGATCAAAGGTGATGCCGATATCTTTGGAGAACGCGACGGCCAGCACTTCTGCCGTAGAACCATCATCCAGCACGATATCGATTTCAGAATGGAAGGGGACGCCGGTGCGGGCATTGGCCACGTTGATTTTTGCCTGCGGCTGAATGTTCTGCGGCGTGCTAATCGGGGTAGCGGTGCCGGACGGGATCTGGCCTGGCTTCAGGTTTTCTTTGGCGGTTTCTTCAGGCAATGTGGCATCTCCTTGCACTTCCAGCGGCTCAAACGGTGCTTTTTGCCAGCCGTCTAGTGTTGGCTGGTCTGCGGTTTCTGGGGCGGCAACAGGGATGTCATCGCTCTTGGTGAGGACCACTTTAGGTTCGTCGGCCAAGGTATCGTCATTGGCAACCAGCGGCGGAGCTTCTGTTGTCTCAACCGTTGCGGGGGTCTTGGCCGTCACTTTGGTGATGAGGTTGGTCAGCAAGGTGCCGATCTCATCATCGGCTTGCAGGCTGGCAAGCTGGGCGTCATCCGTCGTTGCGCCCGTTTCTGCCAGGATCAGCATGAGCACGTTTTGGCGCAGTTTCTCCACGTCTTGCATCAGCCTTTCCCTCGCGTCACGTCAAAATCAGAGTCGCCGCCGTTTTCCCTGAACGTCAGCCCCTTCTCGCACCACGGGCAGATAACGTCATCGGGCCCGTTGACGCACAACAGCTTGCCGCAGGTACACATTGCAAACGCGCTGGCATTGCCGCAGTACGGGCAACCCGGCACGCCGTGCAGTTCGCTGGTATTGACCTGAATGGCGGATGCCGATTCGTCGCTCCAGGTAAAATAATCCTCATCGATCGGGAAGCAGCCGTTGAGGTTGAAGCCGTTGATATTGAGCTTGAAATCCAGCGAGGAGAGGTTGATGGCCGGGCGTTCGTATTTCATCAGATAAGGGCGGCGTGACTTGCTGCAACGGCCCGTCAGGGTGACGCAGTTTTCGTCGTAGGCTCTGGCAATATCGTCTTTGGCCAGCCGCACAATGTGGTCGGTGTGAGTGAGCAGCGGAGGTGCATCTTCCCCCACGCTGCGGCTGTGCGCAGAGACAGACGCGGTGATCCACTTAATGAACTGGGCGAAATCCCCTTCCTGACTGTCGGTGAACAGTAGGACGTTGTCGGTCAGTTGCCGCAGGATGTTCATATCCGCCGAAGGGCCAAGGCCGATAGCGATCAGGTTGACCTTATTGGCGTAGTTTTCTTTCCAGCGCCTGATTTCGGGGGCGGTATCGTCCGTAGGGCGACCATCGGTGAGTAAGTACACCACCGGTTTCCAGTCGCCTTTGCGTTCCTGGGTGGTTTTTCTGACCTGTTGATCCAACTGACGGGTGAGTTCCCGCAATGCCGCGCCCAGGTTGGTACCGCCGCCGATCGGCAGGCGAGGGGGATAAAACGACACCACCTCCACCAGCGGTACGATGGTTTTTGCCACCCCGGCGAAGGCAATCACCGATATCCAGGCGGTCTCAAGCGCGTGGGGGTCCTTTTTCAGGTCGCTGACGATCCTTTGCAGGCCATCATTCATTTTCTTCAGGCTTTCCCCGATCATGGACTCTGAGCAGTCCAAGACCAGGAAGATGGGCAGTCTTCTCATGGTTAAAAACCTCGTCAGGCGGATGCGTCTTGCAATGCGCGTCATGGGGCAATGAAAAAACAGGCAAAGCTCCGGGTAGAGGCTTTGTCTCAGATTGATGACAAACTGGCAACGTTGCTGAATTTGTAGGAGTCGCGCTGTGTGACCCTTGCTAACTCATTGATTATCCAAACGGGCGCAGCATGCAGCGCCCCTACGTTGTGAGTCCAGTGACCGCAGTCTCAAGCTTTGCCTGTTGGCTACAGAACCAGCTGTATTTCCGGTGGTGGTGGCGGGAGGTTATCCTGCCCGGCGTTAACACCCGCACTGGAACTGCCTGACGCGACGCTGGCCGACACCCATTTGAAGAAGCCGGAAAATGCCGTTGAATCCAGAGTTTCGAGAGCCACAACCTGAGAGGTCAGTTGCTTGAGGTGTTCATGTTTGGCCTTCGGCCCGACCGCACAGGCGATAATGGAGCCGAAGGAACGTTTTTTGACTTCTTTGATCGCCTCGCCATAGGCATAGCTGTCTGACGGGGTGCCATCGGTCATCAGGAAGACCAGTGGCCGCCAGTCGCCTTTCTGGTCGCCATCGGAGCGGTGGATATCCCGATCGACACATTTGATCAGGCACTCAAGCGCGGCCCCGGTGAAGGTGCCACCCGCGCTGGGGACGACAATGTCGCTGAACTGGAACTCTTCCAATGAGGTTAGCGGGATAAACTCCCGGGCTTCGTTATCAAAGGTGATGATGGAGATATGCACGCTTTCCAGCGCATACGGATCCTGGCGCAGCGCGCTCATCATTGACTGAATGCCCACGTTAACGGCATGGATAGATTCCCCGCGCATCGACCCGGAGGTATCAATCAACAGGTAAACGGGTAATCTTCTCATTGCAGGTAGTTCTTCAAGTGGGACACGAAGGAGTCGGACTCGGAAGGTTCGCCAATGGCGTTCAGCTTCCAGCCCGTGCTTTCACGCACCAGCTCGGCAAACAGCATGGAACGCTGGCCATCGAAGGCGGCCCCGCCCGAAAGATCGAAACGCGCCATTTCCACGTTTTTGGCATCCACCGCACGGATAAAGGCGTTTTGCACCTTGCCGAAGTGCTGTTTCAGCTCCTGGCCGTTATAAATCTGCACGATAAAGACGATTTTTTCGTACTTGGGATCGAGGGAGTTCAACTGGGCGATAATCTGCTCGTCATCACCATCGCCCGCACCGGTACGGTTATCGCCGGTCAGCCAGATGTGGCCAGACTTATGGCGCAGGCTGTTGAAGAAAATGATGTCCCCGTTAACCAGTGAAGGTCGGCCGTTCTCCACATCACCCAGATCGGCGACTTTGCCTTGGGCATTACACAGGAAGGCGATGACGTCGAGATCATACTCCGGCTCTTTCTTGCCAAACAGACCACCCAGCAAACCTTTCTTCTCTTCATTGATATCCCAGCCGAGCCCAATGGTGACTGAGGAAAGGTCGTGTTCGTTTTTACGCAGGCTGACGCTTTGTCCTTTACGCAAACTGACTGACATAAAATCTCCTTGAAAATGTTTTATAGAACAACGTTAACTTCGGGTGGTGGTGGCGGTAAATCGTCCAGGCCAATAA
>RCUN01000195.1_pt1 | contig 54111 bp, 44 predicted proteins | sample 2166181 | NCBI WGS metagenome assembly RCUN01 (sample SAMN09932603, study PRJNA488358) | compost metagenome | feature: garden; material: soil; isolation source: compost soil in crotononitrile-enriched culture | place: Germany: Experimental Botanical Garden Goettingen | collected 2016-01-27 | reverse complement strand
CCGGGAATAACGGCCCTTATAATCAATAGGAATTCCTTGGACAAGCCGCTGGAGTTCATGGAGGCCCAGGCAAAGGACACCACGCAGTAGCCGAAGAACAAAGCCCACAGCCAAAGGCCTCCATTGCTGAACATATCCCTGAGAATCGACGGCTTTTGGAATAGAGCAATAATAACGAGGAGCAGAGGTGCGCCGACCAGGAGGATCAGGGAATTGATAGGAATATACTGCTTGTAGAAATAACCGATCGCATCGAAAAAAATGCTGAAGCCGAGCACATAACCCGCATCAATCTTAAGCCCGAACTGAAGAATGCACTGTACACCGAAGATCAGAATCACTACGACCAGCAAGAGAATCAGAATGAGCTCCACATTCACGTTCGCTCACCTTTTTCCCTGATCATCTTCATGTAACTGAGCCGCTGCGACTCCTTCACCCGGGTATCCAGATGGCTGATCATCCTCCTTGGAACCTTCTTTCCTCGCCATGCGCTGGCAAAAGCATCGATCTGTGCAAGTCCGTCCCTTACATTGCCTGGACTATTAGGCAGCTGGAGAATGAACGACATCGGCTCCGGGAAGTCTGTCTCAGAATAGGCCGTAATTACAGGCAGCCCGTTCGCCAGATACTCCCTGACCTTAAGCGGCGAAGCCTCCTTCATCTGCTTCCGGTAGAGAGCAAGGGTTCCGATCGCAAGGTCCGATCGTTCAAGCAGCGGCTGGTAATCCTTTCGGGCGAGCCTTCCGTGAAAGATCATGTTCGTGGGCACAGGCCCCGGCAGTTCAGCCGCATCCACACCGATGATATCGAAGGTCCACCGCGGCCTGGCCTTAGCTAATTCAGCTATCGCATCAACACCATGCCAGGCTTGACCCGGTGAGCCAATGAAGACGAGCTGCACAGCCGCCGCTGCGGGCCCCTGGATAGGAACGTCATCCAGCTTCTGAAGCTGGTCAGACCGATGAGACTGCTGCAGCTGATGAGGCATTTGAACCTCCCCAGACCGCTGAAGCTCCTTCAGCTGCTGGGAATGCTCTGGCTCCTGAAGTTGCATATGCTGAGAATGTTCGAGCTGATGAGGAGACTGCTCGGGATGATGAAGCTGCTGCATATGCTGAGATTGCTCGGACTGATGAGGGTGATGAAACTGCTCTGGGTCCTGAAGTTGCTGAAGCTGCATAGGGTCCTGAGGCTGCTCTCGAACCTGCCGACCTTCGGGCTGCCGGAGTTCATCCTGAACAAGCAGACCAACCGCGCTTCCAGTAGTCTCCGATAAGCCGGAGATCTCCCCGAACTGGGCTGCCCTCGTAGACAGGCCTTCAGCAACGACCTGTGCAGAGACGAGCGATTCCGGGGGCATGCTGCTGAAGCTCTTACTTACCAGGAAATCGTCCAGACAGATTCCATTGCCAATGATTGTGCTGTGCTTCATATAGCAGCTGAACTCCGGCACTTCGGACAGCTCCTTGCTTACGAATACACTCCCCGATGCTGCTCTCAGCACCAGAGCCCTGGTTAACCGGTGAAAATGATACCGCAGGTCCTTGTCCATCCTCATTTCCGTCAGATCATTGCTGTTGATCTCAAGTACCGAGGGAAATCTTCCAAGAAGTCTTGGAAGAGAATAGTAATAGTGGTCGAACCGGTGATAGATCACGTCTGGCTTCCACTGCCTAACCCGCTGGGCCAGCTTTCGGAAATCCAGCATGCGGGATAAGCCTCCCTGATAGGACTGTGCAACCACTTCTACACCGCCGAGTTCATGAACCCATTTCTCCCCTGTTCCGCTTGTGAACAGGAAGAGCGCCACCCGATGACCGAGCCGCGTCCACTCCGAGATCTGATCGACTACCTTTTTGAATACACCGCTGCGGGGACCTTCATTCCAATGGATTACGTATGCGATTTTCACTGGACACTCACCTTTTTTGGATTGTGGATGCTGAGCTTCTCAAGACATGCCTGATAGAGCTCCCTGTCGGAAGACCTCATAAGCTGGCTGTTATGCCACAGAAGCGTGAAATCCCCCTGATACTTCGCACACTGTTTGTAGTAATGGAGGATGGTCCGAAGCGCCTTTTCCCCTGTCAGGCCCATATAGCTCTGGTGCACAATTGTCTGATCCATCACGATCAGAGGCCGTTCACGAAGCTTAAGCGGCTGCCGGGTCAGCAGATTGAACACGGGGAATTCATAACATACCCCGCACCGGAATCCGGCAAGATCTGCATAGATTAGTGTGCTGTCATAATGCAGGCCCGCATCCTCCCAGTGCTGCCAGGTATCTGGGGCCCGCCATCTGAGATAATGCTGTCTGCCGCCCCAGACCTGCTGGGAGATGCCGCATTCCTCGGCGGTGCTCCGCAGGATGCCATACTGCCTGCGAATTCGCTCCGGGCTAAGGTAGGTCTGATATGCAGGATGAAGGCCGATCTCGTGTCCACGCTTATGAATTTGTCTTAGCAGACTTCGAATATTGGGGTCGGCCATCTGATAATTGCCATCCATTCCCGGCTCAGTCTCCTGGGTAATGAAGTAGAAGCTGCTGCGGAGCCCGTGCCGTTCACTAAGGTCCATAAGCCACTCAAATGTGTTAAAAGGATCTGCGCTTAAGTCACGGAGTCCCCGGCGAAGCATGCCTGCCTTCTTCAGTGCCGATTCTGTATCGAAGCGGCGGAGCACGTCTCCGGCACTTTCCTTGGCTACACTGAGGAAGCTGCGCCCATATACGAAGAATGGAGCATCCACATCATGACTAATGAGCTTCCTGAGCTCCCGGTCCTTCCTTCGCAGACCCGGCCATAGCCGGTAGAGGCAGGCGTAGAGAATCTCCACGTATTCATTGACAATCGGACGATCCAGAAATCCGGCCTGATAAGCAACCGAGCTGTAAGCCGTGAAGCGGTCATGCTGGTCCCGTTCGGGAACAACCAGCTCCTCATACCTTGCAAGCATGAAGAATGAACCGCCGAACAGGTCGATACCGCAGGTAATCTTCTCTTCGTCCGTGTGGATAAAAGTCCCCTTCCGGTTAGGTCTGCCGTATATCACCGGGACTGAGCCAAATCCGGGAACCACCGCTTCTTCCAGAGGGAGCCTCGGCATCGAATTGGGCTTAAGCCAATCAGTGTCTCTGGTACGAAGGAACACATCGGCAAGAGTCAGACGGCCTCCTACCTTGCAGCTCGCTTCGGTAATCTCAATATCTTCCCGCTCTTCATAGGACACGGAATAATCCAGACCGAGAAATTCTTCAAGAATAACCCGGTAGATATACTCCCTTTCCGGCTTGCGCTCTATTGGAGAACGTAGCATTAGCATCACAATCTCGTTACCCTCGTTCCTTTATATTTTGAGTGAAGAGGAGCCCGGCTCCGGCCTTGTCAGGTGGCTCTACCGGAGGTTCTGATGATGGTTCTGATGGTGGTTCCGATGATAATTCTGATGATGATTCCGAGGAAGGGCCCGCTGGAGGCACTGGCGGGAATGACGAAGCTGCAGGAGCATGCGCCGCAGTAAGCCCCAACCCTTCATCAGAAGCTTTTGATGAAGCCCTTACTTTCGAATCGGATGCGGCCTCTTCTACTGAAACGTCCGATCCCGCTTCCAGTGAAGCCATCTTCTGAGCCTCGTTCTCCAGCCTGGCTGCCTGCACAATATGCCTGGCTACCTCTGCATAAGTGAGCCTCTCTTGGGGCCTAGTATCCCAGGCCTCTCGCTGTTCCCGAAGCCACTGAAGCCTCGCCCAATGCAGCTCACGCTCCCGGATCTCATGAGCTTCAAGCACCTCAGGTTGAGCTCCCTCACTAGAAGGAGAAGGGCTTGCCGGGCTCGGGCTCTCTACCGCCTCCGCTGCACGGCTGTGAAGGAGGTCCGCTTCTGCACTCAGCCCGCCAGACTCGTACTTCCTAATCGACAACCACGATAATCCAAGGTGAAGAACATAGCCCAGTGTGGAGGCAAGGCTGAAGAACAGAATCACCATCTCCGGTGTCTGGTTTGTGTATAGGCCCAAGACAAGTGCCGAAGTAATGATGAGTGTACGAATAATCTCCCGGTATAGATGGAGCTCCTGCCTCTCCATGACATCAATGGTGCTTCCGACCGAATTGGCTACGAACTGGCTTAAGTACATCATCGACAGAATACGGATGTAATCCCCGGACTCCCTCCATTCATCACCGAACAGGAAAGAGAACGCAGCCGGACCAATGGTGAAGAATACCGCAATAATGGCAAGCCCGAGTACGAATACATGTCGTACGGTCTTAAGGAACAACGGCCGCATCTTACCCGGGTTTGAAATCATATATTCGGAGGACTCCGCCAGATATACATTGCGGATAGAGCTCATAATGAGCGTCATCGGTGAGCCCAGAATACGCTGTCCCAGCGCGAACCAGCCAGCCACATGAACGCCATAGAAGGTTGCCAGCCAAATCGTCGGCAGATAGATGACGACGCTGTTGAGCATGTTGGATGCGAGCGACAGCTGCGGAAAGCGTCGATACCGATAGGCGCTTTCCCGCAGATCCGGCCACTTCAGCCGAATGGAATTCTGGCGCATATCACTGCGCCACTGCTTCCACTGGGGAAGCAAGCCTCCAAACCTTCCGAGAATATCTCCCGCAATCAGTCCCAGCGGTCCGAAATGAAATAGACTGAGGGTAATCTGCGAGGAGACCTGCCCGATACTTTGTGTGTATTTAGTTCTGGCGAGCTTGCGGTAATGCTTCTTGCGGATCAGCCAGTAGTTCAGGATTTGGTAACATCCCCCGAAGAACAGACTGATGGCAAACAGCAATGAGTAGTGAGGCAGGTCGCGATCCTGCAGCCAGACCGAGAGCGGCTGCTGCAGCAGAAAGATCGCGATCCCGCTGACCACACTCACCCCGCTGCAGATAATGAGACACAGGCCCAGAACACTGGAGGCTGTCTTGTCATCTTCCGGCAGCGTGACTGCACTTTCATAGGAGAAGGACACCAGCATCAGTAGAATGCCGATGACGGATAGGTAGATAGAATAGGTGCCGTATTCAGCAGGGGTGTATAATCTTGTCACTAGTGGCAGTGTCACCAGGATGATCAGCTGGCTGATCAACGTGCCGCTGGCAAGCACAAGGACACTGCGCAGAAATTTATCCAGAGCTAACTTTCTGAAATAATTCCGCATGTCGTTCTATCGAAGAGCCTCAATCACAGACTCAGCCACAAATTGTTGTACTGAAGCCTCGATCTTCGGGCCGATCGGTAGTGACAGAACCTCCCCGGCCAGCAGCTCCGCGGCCGGCTGGCTGATTCTCAAATGATGATAGACAGGCAGCTGATGAACCGGAATCGGATAGTAGACCACCGAGCTGATCCCCTTCGCCGCAAGCTTCGTCTGAACCTCATCACGTCTTCCATCCAGCACACGGATCGTGAACTGATGATAGACATGCCTCCCATAGAATTCCTCGGCAGGAAGAAGGATGCCCGGAGTCTTATCCAGTAGCTCCCGGTATACATCGGCGGCTCTCCTGCGGGCTTCATTCCATTCCTCGATATAAGGGAGCTTCACCCTTAATATGGCGGCCTGTATTTCATCCAGACGTGAATTATAACCGACCAGCTCGTTCATGTACTTCTTCTTCGATCCATGGGCTCTAAGCATGGAGACTCTCTCTGCGAACACCGTATTGTTCGTAGTAATCATACCGCCGTCCCCATAAGCCCCCAGGTTCTTGGATGGGAAGAAGGAGAAGCAGCCAAAGTCCCCGATCGTACCTGCCTTCCTCCCCTTATACTCAGCTCCGAATGCCTGAGCGGTATCCTCCACAACATAGAGTCCATAGCGATCGGCCAGCTCCAGAATCGTATCCATATCCACCACTTGCCCGAATAAATGAACGGGAATGATCGCCTTGGTTCGCGGAGTAATCACTTCCTCGATTCGGTTCACATCGAGGTTAAATGTCCGGGGATCCACATCGGCGAATACAGGAACTGCTCCTACCTGGCTGATGGCCTCGGCTGTAGCGAAGAAGGTAAATGGGGTGGTTACCACCTCATCCCCCGGACCCACCCCGGCAGTCAGCAGCGCGAGAACCAACGCGTCTGTCCCCGAGTTAAGAGCTATCGCATGCTGCACACCCAGGTGTTCCGCGGCTTCCCGCTCAAATTCTTGTACATTCTCCCCCATAATGAACGCACCTTTGTCCAATACGTCCTCAATCGAACGCAGCAGTTGGGGCTTCAGCTCCATGATCTCGTGACTGAGATCCAGGACCGGGACGCGCTTTAAGGTTACTGGCGGCTGCTCCATCTTCTACACCTCTTTCGTTAAGTGAACTATATCCTGGTTCAATTCATATTCACGTCCACAAGCCGTACAGGCCGAGCTTCCCCCCGCAAAATGAAGCGTCACCCCGCACTGGCACACCCAGCCAATCCGGCGGGCCGGAACTCCGGCATAGAGGGAGTAAGGCGGAACATCCCGGTGAACCACGGCTCCAGCCGCAATGAGGGCCCACTGCCCGATCGTCACTCCGCACACCAAAGTGGCATTCGCCCCGATCGAAGCCCCGCGCCTCACGATGGTTCTCCGGTAATCTTCACGGGTATTGCGTGGAAAAGCCGATCTCGGCGTTAGAACATTCGTGAACACCATGCTGGGACCGCAGAAGACGTCATCTTCCAGCACGACACCTTCGTAGACGGAGACATTATTCTGGATCTTCACTCCGCTGCCGATTGTGACATGGTTCCCGATGTATACGTTCTGTCCCAGGCTGCACCGGCTGCCGATAATGGATGTGGGGGACACGTGCGTGAAATGCCAGATCTTCGAGTCTTCTCCGATGACAGCACCGTCATCGATCACCGCAGTGGGATGAGCATAATAAGTCATGAGTACCTAAGCTCCTTTGGATATGCATCGAATTACTTTGCCTTGCATCCAATTACATCAGGTTGCATCAAATTGCTCTGACTTGTATTGAATTACATCAAGAAGCATCAGGTTGCACCAAACTCAATCAATTACACCAGGATGCACCGAATCCCATCCCATTACATCCAATTACATCGGTTTGCACCGAATCCCTTCCCATTGCATCAATTACATCAGGTTGCATCGAATCCCATCGAAACTCATCCAATCCGAATCAAAAGTTACAGCAAATAGTAGTGCTCCGGCTTATCCATCCCCCGCATCCCGTTACGCGTATCGAACAGACACCGGCTCGCGCTTCGAACAAGCTCGTAATCAAATCCGGAATGATCCGTCGTGATTACGGTAATGTCTGCCTCCAGAGCCCGCTCTGCGGTCAGCTCCACACATTCGTAATCCCGGCCGCCATGTCTGAACGCCTGTACGTGGGTATCGCTCACCCACACCTGGGCGCCTCGCTCCTCAAGCAGTTCAATCATCTTCAGCACCGGCGACTCCCGGTAGTCATCGATATCCTTCTTATAGGCGACGCCAAGCAGGTAGACACACGAACCGCTAATCGGCTTCTTGTACTTGTTCAGAATCTCGCCAATTCTCTGCACGACGAACTCGGGCATCGCATTATTAATCTCTCCGGCAAGCTCAATAAGCCGGGTATGGTAGTTATATTCCCTAGCCTTCCAGGTTAAGTAGAACGGGTCGATCGGGATGCAGTGTCCGCCAAGTCCCGGCCCGGGGTAGAACGCCATAAAGCCATAGGGCTTCGTCTTGGCCGCATCAATCACTTCCCATACGTTGATGCCCATCCGGCTGCACAGAATCGCCATCTCATTGGCCAGGGCAATATTAATGTGCCTGAACGTATTCTCGTAAATCTTCTCCATCTCGGCGACAGAGGGACTGGAGACAACGTGGACATGACCGTCCAGCACCTCAGCATACAAGGTCTGGGCCACCTTGGAACAGGCCGCCGTGATACCGCCCACAACCTTGGGCGTATTCTTCGTGTTGAACGATTTATTGCCCGGGTCCACCCGCTCCGGCGAGTAAGCGAGGAAGAAGTCCTCTCCGCATCTCAGTCCCGTTGCCTCCAGGATCGGCCTCACCAGCTCCTCGGTCGTCCCCGGATACGTGGTGCTCTCGAGCACCACCAGCATGCCCGGGTGAAGGTACCTGGCAATTTCCCGGGTGGAATTCTCAACATAGCTCGTATCCGGCTGCTGGTAGATGTCAAGCGGAGTAGGTACACAGATCGCTACGGCATCCACTTCCCTGAGAAAAGAGTAATCCGGCGTCGCCTGCAGCAATCCGTTCTGAACAATACTTCGTAAATCCTCGTCAATCACATCCCCAATGTAATTGACACCGCTGTTCACCATATCGATCTTGCTCATCTGCACATCAAGCCCAATCACACGGTAGCCCGCCTTTGCCTTCTCTACAGCCAGCGGCAGACCAACATAGCCAAGACCGATAACCCCAATTACCGCTGCCCTGCTCAGCAGCTTCTCCATTAATACCGAACTGTAATCCTGCTGCTTGGCCCTTTCCCCCAGCATGATATAGCCTCCGTCCTCATTTTCGATCAGGTATGAATCTCCTGCCTGCCGGCAGCCGTAATAATCTCATCCACAAGGCGGACAGCCCGAATCCCGTCGTCCACCGTTACCGCCGGATTCCGGTCCTCCTCAATCGCCTGGATCATATCTTCGATAATTCGCTGATGGCCAGGTACACCATAAGGGTCCAGCTCCACACGCTGGGTAATCATATCGATCTCCCCTTGAGTCATAGAGGAACACTTCCACTGCTTGATCCAGTTCGCGGTAGGTCCACCGATAATCACATATCCATGCTCGCCGAATACACTGATTGACTCTTCGAGATTATGTTCAAATACTGTCGTTGCCGCCTCCACTACCCCCAGCGCCCCGCTCTCAAATCGCAAAGCCGCGATAGCCACATCCTCGGTCTCGATTCGGCGTAGTCTCGTATCCGCCATCGCCTGCACCTTGGCGACCGGACCGAACAGCCAGAGCAGCAGGTCCAGGCTGTGAATAGCCTGGTTCATCAGCACACCGCCATCCATCTCCCGTGTGCCGCGCCAGGCCGCCTGATCATAGTAGGCCTGCGACCGATTCCAGCGAACGGTTGCATTCACATGACTGATCTTGCCGAGCATCCCGCTGTCCAGCGCCCATTTCAAATAACGGATCGCTGGCCGGTAACGGTTCGGGTGCATGACGGCCGCCTTAACACCGCTAAGCCGAACTGCCTCCCGGATGGCTTCTCCATCATCAAGTGTCAGCGACACAGGCTTCTCGACCACCAGATGCTTGCCCGCCCGGGCCGCCACTTCCGCGAGCCTCGCATGAGTTCCGCTTGGCGTGCAAATACAGACCAGATCAATCTCCGGCATCTGCCGAAGCATATCGTTCATGCTTGTGAATGTCGCAACGCCGCATCTCGACTGAAGCGCTTCGAGCTTGATTGGGTCCGTATCGCATAGCGCAACAAGCTCAGCGCCTTCCAGTGCTCGAATGGCTTCCACATGCCTCAGTGCAATATGCCCGCATCCTACAATGGCGCATTGGATCATGAGTAACTCCTCCAAATCATCGATTAGATAAGACATGATTGAAATCCGAAAGACAAAGGCGACCCGTGTTCGCTCTTACAGCTCCAAGCTCCCCCACCGTTACGCCCTCCTGAACGTCATTTCTCTAAGTTCATTTTGTATAGAATATAAATGCTAAGCGGACTTCTCGATTTTACTGTTCTTCATACCGCTTCTTCGGCGCGATAACCGCCGCTTCTCCAGCAGCAGGGAGATGCTTAAGGCGGCAAACAGACCAATGAGAACGCCGAGCGCCAAGTTAAACATCTTCTTCGGGCTCACCGGCTCCGACGCCTGATCCATATCCGCATAATCAAGCACCGTCACTTTAGCGCTGGAGACAATCCCTTTCGACTTGCTGATGAAGGTATCTGCAAAAGCATTCACAATAGATACCGCGCTCTGCGGATTACGGTCTGTGGCATACAAATTAATGACCAGTGTACCCGGATCAGTGCGTACCTTGATCTTCCGGAGCAGCAGGGTCGGTGACTCATTCAGCGACAGCTTCTTCTTCACTTCACCCGCCACGCTGCGGCTCTGGATCGTATCCTCGTAGGTCTTGGTCAGCATCTGACTTGCCAGAAGCTCATTGTAGGTGCCCGATTCATTCGCCTGGGCAATATTCGCCATTAAGCTGGCAGAGGCTTGATACTGCGGCTGAACGAACACATTGATCAGGTAGGCGCCTCCCACACAGACCAAGATCGTCAGAATGGCCACGATATAATGCCTTTGGACCGATTTCAATAGGAAAATTACATTCAACATGCTCACCCTACCTTTTACCTTTATACCTGTACGGAATGGAATCTTAGTCGGTCTGCCCTTAAGCATTCATTTCCTTAGACCATTCCATAGGGCTCATCATGAATTGCGGTTCGCGGGCCGCCATGACCTCGAGGATCTGATCGCTCAGCTCCTCCATATTGCGGCTCTCCATTCCGTACAGCGACTGAAGCTTCTTATAATGAGCGATAATCTCTTCCAGCAGCTTCAAATTGCGGCCCTGTTCATCCACCAGATTATAGGGATGGCACCATAGGTGATAGACTTGGTTGTTCCTCGCGGCATACGTCATCCCCTTCAGAATCCGCCTCAGCCGAAGCGGTTCCAGAATCGCGAGCTTCCCCGAGTAGGAGCGCAGGAAATGACTGGCTGGCAGGTTAATGGGCTCCCCCTGCTTCGGACCTTCCAAGGAATAACTATGAAAGCCCGACAAATTGAGATATGTATCCATTAGTCGGAAAGCCCGCCGCGGCAGGGAGTCCCCTGTGCTGTATCCCCTCTTGTACAGCCAATGCTCCGGATTCCCCCGGTAAGATCGGATGCCTTCTGGCAGAAGCAGCGGCAGATAGGCTGAATTGACCTGGTTACGCGGAAATACGATACTTTCAAGCTGAATCCCCTGACGGTCCGCGATCCGGACCGCTGCCCGCAGGTCTGCCTGGAACTCGGCCGAGTCTTGTCCCGCTTCCAGGCAGTAGTAATGGGAGAACGTATGCGTGGATACGCGCTGATACCTTGTCTGTTCAATCAGTCTGATCAAGGAAAGACCATAGTGCGAGGAATCTGTCTGTTCATCCGTACCGACTTCGCCGCTTGTCAGATGCGGATAGGGAGACAGATTGGCATCTTGATAAGCAGGGAGTCTCGTAGGAATCCCGCGTAACATCTGCTCCTTGGACTCAAAGAACATCAGTCCTACGGTAGCCCAGGTCGCGTGAATTCCACTGCGCTCGAATAGACCGAGCACTCTGGGGATAATCTCTCTTTCTTTGGCGGAATGCCCCAGGTAGTGAGATATCGGGCAAATATCCCGGAGCCCCCAGTACAATTCAAAATCCATGGATATGACGAATTGACCGTGGTTCATAGGCATCGCGTTACTAAGTCCCCCTTAATTCATGAATCCTTTCCCACACGCTTGCTGTTGCTCTGCATGAACAGGTCCATAGCCTTTGTCTGTATTTCATAGATATACAAATAGAGCGGCCGTTATGCCAAAAAAGTAGATTCAGCATAAAGACCGCTCTATAGTTAGGCTCTAGATCAAGCTCTGACCGTAACATTCCGGTTGGTTGGAGCCAATTGAATCTTGAAGGTGGAGGCGTCAATGATATTCCCCCGAAGGGCAAGGTTAACCTGCGTATATCCTTCCAGATAGGTAGATAGATCAATACCTCCGCCATTTTTCATAATAATCGTATTGTCCTTGATGACCCCGAAGTCGGCATTCTGCCAAGTCCAGATTCCCCGCTCGCCGTTCTCAATCGTATTGTTCTTGATGGTGAAATTATAAATGTTGCCAAGGCGGATTGCGGTTGTCCCCTTAGTCGTGCTGCTGTCGCCCATGACAATCTTATTGCCCACAATCACTGTGTTACGCACCGTCTCCATGGCACTAACCTCAATCGCCGCATAGAAGCTGCCAATTCCGTCAATCACGTTGGAATATAGGATGTTGTTGCTTCCGTACACACTGACCGCAGAGAACATATCCGGTGCCAGCTTGCCCTTATTGACTCCCTGATAGTAGTTGTTGTTCAGATAGGAATTCACAATATGGTTGCCGCTCACCTTGACTCCCTGGGCGTAGATCTTCATCCCGCGCTTCGCGCAGTATTCAAGCAGGTTCCCGGAGATAAGACTGTCCGTATTCTGGCCGTTATTCTCATCCATGGCCGGGTCTTCATAATAAATGCCGTCTCCGTCGTCGGCAGGACCGATATGATGGATATGCGAATTGGTGATCACTACCTGTCTGGCCGCTCCCTCATTCGATCCCCAGGTTGTCGTAATATAGATGCCGCGGGCGATCATGGTGCCATTCGACTGGTTAATCGCATAGATATTCTTCACTTCCGAGCTGTCAATCTTGATCTGGCTGGTATTGCCGTACACTACGATTCCGGCTACTACTTCCGAGTAGCCCTCTTCATCCGGGTTCTTGCTCTGTGAGGCATTTGCGGCCGTAACCCCGGATATATTCACGCGCTGGACGCCCCCGCCTACGACAAGGACCCGGTTAACCTGCTTGTTCCCGTCCAGACTGAGGTTGCTGATCTCCACATCACTGCCCGTTACCCGCATCAGCTCCCAGCCGAACTTCTTGCCTGAAGCCTTAATCACCGAATCACTGCCCTGTCCAACCAGCTTGGTTCTGCTGCCGATAATCAGCGTGCGGTTTGGATCTATCACATAAGAACCTTTGGGAAAAAATACACTCGCCCCTTTTCCAGCAGCCTGATCAAGCGCCTTCTGTACATAGGGTGTATCATCATCCCGCCCGTTCCCTTTGGCTCCAATCTGTCTTACGTTAATGACACTGCTGGAGCCGCCGAGCTGGCTAATCATAGCCTGCTGAACTGTATCTCCTGAATTCGCCATAGCGAGGATGGCGACCATGACCTGTTTGAAGAACTTTTTCACTCTGCATCCCTCCATGACACAAAATAGCTTGGTTGCCCTCCTCGTTGTAACCGTTTGCCGCTGCAGATATGGTAGGGTTGGATGCGTCCTCTATAGTTAAATTCTAACATTCCCGCCTGTGCGTTAAGAATCAGTATTAGCCTAATTTCGGCTGTCTAAGCAGCCCGAATATGACATGAGCATAAAGTGACGAAGGCTGAATATACATGCTTGTATTGAAAGTATGGGAAGACAAGCTTTATATTCTGTAGGATAGGAGAGTAAGGGCCACATGTATGATATGAAGCTGATGGAGCGCTGGGCCGAATTCAACCGCCAGAAGTGGGGATGCCGCGCGGTCATTCGCAGCTTCCAGGCTCCCCGCTCGAACAGCCGCTGCGAAAGCCTGTTCTTCTTCAACCGAAGGGGGAAGCTGTACCTTCCCCCTCTTAATCCATATCATCCCACTCTGTTCCATACCACGCCCACATCCAAGCCGCATCGGATCAGCACCCAGTGGCATGAAGCCGCGAAGCAGATGATCCCTGAAATGTGTGCGGCTATGGGAACTGCCGGCTTCTGCCTGCCCCCTGAATTCACCGATGTACGTCCATTTATCTGGCAGGGCTTCGAAGTGATGGTGAAATACACCTACTATCTGGAATTCCCCTTTTGCCTCGAGAATACTAGTGGGGATATCCGCGGCCGGATCAAGAGAGCTGCCTCAGAAGGTTATTATGCCAGACGTACGACGAATATGAGTGAAGTGCATCAATGCCTGATAGGTACGGAGAAGAGACAAGGCTTCACGCACAATTTGTCACTCGGGGATTTAGAGCTGGCCCAAGAGCTTCTCGGTGAAGAAGCCTTCCGCTGTTATGTATGCTATTCCAGGGAGGGAGAGCCGGTCAGTTCCAGTGTAGTTCTGGTGCTTGACCCCGATCGGCCGCAAGGATGGATTGCCGGCAGCAAAGTGGAGCATCTAAGCAAGGGCGTTGTCCAGCTGCTGCAAAGTGTCCTGCTTCAGGACCTCTCGGATCTGGGAATGAAGGGCTTTGATTTCGCTGGAGCTAACATTCCGTCAGTGGCTAAGTCCAAAGCGCCCTGGGGAGCCTATCTCGTTCCCTATTATCTAGTCAAAAAGCGTGTGTTCAAGGATATACTGCGGGTGACATGGAACTGGTGGAAATTTGGCAGGGATCAGCGCCGCTTAATCAAAGCAAAGACGCCATCCGGTTAAGGGTGGCGTCTTTGCCTTTGCTTTTTGCTTGCGGGAGAGTTCATCCAGCCGCTTGGGTAATCCAGCACGCCTGCCGCGTATGCAGCTACATTCCCTTGAGGAATTCCTCCGCATCCTTGTCCGCCTTCATCTGGTTGCACATGTTACAGGCACAGACACAATTGTCCGGTGTCGTATGGCCCCCCTTAGCCCGTGGAAGCAGATGATCAATCGTATCCCCATACTCTCCGCAGAAGTAACAGGTATAGTGATCGCGCGTCAAAATATACCTGCGGAAGCCCTTGCTTGTGTACAATCGGCGGATCGTATGCGGGTTCACTACGACGGCGGCATGCTCCCTGACCAGTGTCACGGCCAGTTCCAGATCAACCTCCTGCTGCCAGCCTCTGCCCCGGTCGGTCCTGCCGCGCATGCGGACCATGCCCAGGCGATTCGGCCGCAGCAGGGCCGGGTCCGAAGGGTCCAGAACGGGGTCCGCTGTCTTTGGCTGTCGGTTAGAGACCGGCCGCCGGGAAGCTGGCCCCTGCCGCGAGGATCTACCGCCCGGCTGCTCTGCTCCGGGCGAATGCCCTGCTAAAGCGGATGGCTCGGCAGGCCCCTGCCGGGAGGCACCCGCTGGGGCAGCATTTGCAGCCTTTGCAGCCTTTGCAGCCTTTGCAGCCTTCGCGGACTTCCGCGGCTGACTATGTCCCCTCGCAGGCGGGTGCGGGGGATGCTCCTGCGCCGCCGCTTGAATGGTCGCCTCCAGGGAGGAGGCCGCCTTGAGCCTCTGGCGGCAGGCGCGGCAGGTTCCCCGGCGGGCGCCCGGCTTGCTCCCCCTGCCGGTTCGGCGGAGAAATTCCGTAACCGGCTTCTTTTCCTGACAATGAGCACACTGCTTATATGTAGTCCATTCGTTTGATGTCATTGTGTGCGGGGCCATCTGTTTATCCGGATAGGTATCATTATCCTGCCCCTTTCGTCACCTCATATTGTTCAATTATTAGACGCGAACTGAATTTGCTGCCGGTTATACCTTAAATTATAGAAGATTGAATCTCCCTCGGGTCGTATACTGAGTAATCCTTAGGGACACTTCCTGACTTAGACTCTGACTAACGCGGTATCTAAACTTATACCACTTTCCCAGGTTCTTGAAGCTGCCACGCAGGTTAACCACATCTCCGTTCTGCTCGGCCTGCTCGGGAGTGTAACGTCCATGCCGGGATGAGAAAGAGCAGCCGCATAGGAGAATGAATATAGTTATAACTATACTGATTTTTCTCAAAAGAACCACCTCCTCCCAATTCCTAGACGGAAATCAAAGGATAAGGTTACAGCTCATTTTAAGTTCCTTATATGCTATAACTCTGACCAAGAGGGGGCCATCTGTATACTTCCAGGGTCATTTCTATCCATTTTCATAATTTTTCAGAAATCTTTTACTTTCCTGGGAGCTTGCTTGGTTAAAACTTACGGCCGAATGGGTAATGCTTAATTATGCAGGTTTAAGCACACGATGCTGTGCTGATGGAGGAGGAGTCCAAATTGAAAAGAAATCATACGATTATGCAGTTTTTTGAATGGCATGTTGAGCCGGACGGAAACCACTGGAATCGACTGTCGGAGCTCGCCCCCGAACTCAAGGCTGTAGGTATTGATGCCGTATGGGTGCCGCCTGTCACAAAAGCTATTACAACTGAAGATACCGGCTACGGTGTTTATGACCTATATGACTTGGGTGAATTCGACCAAAAGGGAAGCGTGCGCACCAAATACGGAACAAAGGATGAATTGGTCAAGGCTATTGCAACCTGCCAGCAAAATGGAATTCTGGTCTATGTCGACCTGGTCATGAACCATAAGGCGGGTGCGGATGAGACCGAGCGCTTTGAAGTAATTGAAGTCGATCCGAATAACCGGACCGAGGAGATTTCCGAGCCTTTCGAAATTGAGGGCTGGACCAAATTCACTTTCCCGGGCCGTGGAAATAACTACTCCCCCTTCAAATGGAACTGGAAGCATTTCAACGGAACGGATTATGACAATAAGGAAGGCCGTACCGGCATCTTCCGTATTCATGCCGAGAACAAGCAGTGGGCCGAGAACGTAGATGACGAATTCGGCAACTATGACTATCTGATGTTCGCGAACATCGATTACAGCCATCCGGATGTACGTCAGGAGATGCTGGAATGGGGGAAGTGGCTCGTGGATACGCTGCAATGCGGCGGTTATCGGCTTGATGCGATCAAGCATATTAACCATGACTTTGTCCGTGAGTTCGCAACGGCTATGAAGAAGAAGCGCGGAGAAGACTTCTATATCGTCGGGGAGTTCTGGAAGGATGAACTGCAGGCCTGTCAGGAATTCCTGAATACGGTCGATTATAAGATCGACCTGTTCGATGTCTCCCTCCATTACAAGCTTTATGAAGCTTCCCATGCGGGAAATTCTTTTGACCTGACGACGATATTCCACGATACGCTTGTGGGCTCACACCCGCTGAATGCCGTAACTTTCGTGGATAACCATGATTCCCAACCGAATGAGGCGCTGGAATCGTGGGTGGAGGATTGGTTCAAGCCAAGCGCCTACGCCCTTATTCTGCTTCGCAAGGATGGGTATCCGGTTATGTTCTATGGCGATTATTACGGCATTGGTGGGGAGCATCCGATTGAAGGGAAGAAAGATCAGCTTGATCCTCTGCTCTGTGCCCGCTACAACAAGGCTTACGGGGATCAGGAGGACTACTTCGACCATCCGAATACCATTGGCTGGGTCCGGTTCGGAGTTCCGGAGATTGAGCGTTCCGGCTGCGCTGTGGTAATCTCCAACGGAGACAACGGTGAGAAGCGGATGAATGTTGGGATGGACCGAGCCGGTGAAGTGTGGGTAGATCTTACGGGAACGCGTGAAGAGCAGATTACCATTGGAGAAGACGGATTCGCCGTCTTCCCGGTTAACGGCGGCAGTGTATCCGTCTGGGCCCAGCCGGACACCGACATCGAGCCGGGCGAGAAGGTTCAGCCTGAGGATCTCATCTGCGGACAGCCGGATGGAGGACATTTCGGGCTTGAAGATCAAGCTTGAGGAACGGTCGCCGGGTGGTCCTCGGGGATGGCCTTCAGGGATGGTCCTGCCGGATCGTCCCCGGTCCCTCTGATTGATTAAGCCGCGTACCGGGTAAATACTCTATACACTAACCGTAAGGAGTTGTTGAATATGAGTCATGATAACGGGCTTAGCGATAAAATCAAAGGCGGCGTGTCCAAAGCCAAAGGCGAAGTGAAAGACCAGATCGGGAATGCGACGGACAACGCTTCGCTTCAGGCTGAAGGCAAAGCAGATAAAGTTAAGGGCGCTGTTCAACAAAAAATCGGCGAACTTAAAGACTAAGGCAAGTTCAGTTGCGGCTGAATAGGATAAGTAATAATACCCCCTCCCATCTGAGTATGGGCGGGGGTATTTGTGAGGTGCAAGACACTTAAATGCAAAGCTTAAAAACTACAAGATATATATTCTTGAGAGTGAACAGATGCCCATTTTATGGTATAATTCCCATTAAATTAACATTTGGTGGGGTGTAATATGAGAATTATAAAAAACTTTGTTTTTGTTGTTCTAACTTTGGTTGCAGAATTATGGGCTGGCATTTTCAACCGAAAGCCGGAATTTTACGATAAACACACAGAGACAAAGACAAGAAAAGGTTATGTAATGTTTGTATTACTTGCCTTTGTCGCAACAGTAGGTATAGTAACTTGGATGTATAAGAGGGTTTACGGGTAGTTATGATTTCTATTAAATAAGAACAACCGAAGGGAGTCTTCAGCTTTCACTTAAGCAGAGAGTTCAGCCCCAGCTTCCCGGTTACCCGGAAGCGGGTGACTTCGGTATCTGCGAATCAGGATATATCCCGCAGCAGCCAGGAATCCAAGCCCGGCGTCCGCGGCGATAAGAAGCTGGTAACTCTTCATGTAATCATACAGTGTGCCTCCAAGCAAGGCTCCCAGAATCCCCCCGCCCTGATGGAATAAGAGCAGCATTCCTACAAGTCTGCCTTTAATTCCTGCCAGCTGATCCGCGATCATAAGTCCACCCGGTACAGCCCCCAGATAAGTAACCCCGAAGGTAAAAGCAAAGATTACCGGCGACCAGGAGAAGTGGGCAAACAACACCACAAAACTAATCACCCTAATCCCATACAGCATGGACATGACATAGGGCTTATTCCACTTATCCAGGAGAAATCCAAAGGCGAAAGAGCCCACGATCTCCATAATGCCCAGAACAGCCATAGCTGCGGCTATAGAGCTTTGCGAGACCCCAGCTTCCTGGTGGATGGCTACGAGATTCATCTCCACGGTTCCCATGTTGAACCCGCAGGTGAACAGCGCTAGCCCAATCAAAGCCAGAACCGCAAGCTGGGTTCTACCGAGCTGCTTCAAGCCTGTCGCAGCCATGGATGGCGCAGGGGTTGTCCCTGCTGCCCCGTTTGGCGCCCTTGCTCCGCCCTTTGTCCCTCCTGCTGTCCCTGCTGCCCCATTTGGTGCTTCTTCAGCTGCTCCGTCTGGCGCTCCGTCTGCTGTCGCGTTTGTTCTTCCTGCTGCAGCCTCTGATGATTCTTTATCCTTCCGGGGATTTCGGATGAATAACAGAATTAAGGGAAGGGTTACAACAAGGCCAAGCAGACATGAGGTAAGGAAGGTAACCTTCCAGCTGAGCCAGGAATTCTGTGCGAAGATCGGCGTACATACCGCAAGTCCGATGGAAGATGCACTCTGGATCAGGGCTATCGCCTTGGCCCGGTGCTTACCGAACCAGCTGAAGAGCAGGACATAGGTCGTTGAGGCTCCAATTCCGGCAAGGCCACTAATCACCCCATACCCGGTGAAGAACAGCAGCGGATGCTGTCCCAGGTAGACCACCCCGGTACCGGCTACGCTGAGGAGAGTGCTGAGCAGCATCACCCTCCTCACGCCAAAGCGGTCAACCAGCCATCCCCCCAAAGGTGCACAGAGGGCCGCAATCAGCAGATTGGTTGACCAGGATAATGAGATGAACCCTCTCCCGATATGGAGATCATCTGAAATCTGTATCTGGTAGAACGCCATGATGAACCGGGATAATGCCCCAATGAATCCGACAACCCATAAGACCCCTAGTCCAACCCATACGCTGCTGCGGCCTTTGCCCACAGCGTTTTTCAAGCTTTCCAGCAAGCCTTCTCCCCCTTTACTTCTCTATAAAAATTGTGCATGATATAATCTCTTTAGCTCATTCCATCTAGTTGTAACAAAACTCATTACACCAAATATTCAAACCAAAGGTACCGATCGGTATCTTTATATTAGCATAAGAACACTATTCTTCAATACATAATTTAACTATTACTTAGATTTACGGAGGGGATACGTCATGACCAAAGGAGAGCAGACTCGTAAATTTATTATCAAGCAGTCCGCAGAGCTCTTTAACCAGCATGGGTATGCAGGTTCTTCACTTTCAGATATCACCCTCGCTACCGGGATTAAGAAGGGTGGATTGTACCGCCATTTTGCGAGTAAGGATGAGATTGCCGTTGAGGCTTTCAACTATGCCTGTCAGGTCGTCGGGGGCAAAATCGGGGAAGCTATTCAGCAGGGGAATACGTCTTACGACAAGCTGATGGCCCATTTCCGTGTCTATGAGCATGTGACCGAGTCGCCGCCCTTCATTGGCGGCTGTCCCCTGCTTAATACGGCAGTAGAGTCCGATGACTCCCATCCACTGCTCCGGTCCAAAGCTCAGGAGAGCTCCCGGAGAACACTGGAGACGATAAAGGAGATTGTGGAACAAGGCAAGGCTAGCGGAGAGTTCAAAAAGAACGTTGACGCAGAAGCCGTTGCCACATTCACCCTGTCACTGCTCGAAGGCGGAATCATGCTCAGCAAGCTTGAAGGAAGTAACCGGCACATGCAGCTCAATATGCAGAGCTATTCCAGCTATCTCAAGCAGTTCTGTCTTAAGTAATCGGCATTCGGCATTTCCATACTCGTTATACAAATAACCCGGCTGCATAGTGATCACGATCCTACGCAAGCCGGGTTTTCTATGGGATGAGTATTCTTTTTTGTTACTTCACCAATGATTTAACTGCATCATCAATGGTCAGCTGGTTGGCAACCGCACCGCTGTACAGCCAGCTGCTCGTCTTGCTCATTTCAAAGACATGGCCCGCCTTAACAGCCGGAATCCCTTTCCAGATCGGACTGTTCAGCGTGTCGTCAGCACCTTGGCCCTTATCACTATTCACCAGAAAAATATAATCTGCCTTCAAATCCGCCAGCTTCTCAAGCGTGACCGGATTCCAGCTTGCCCGATCCTTCTCTGGAATATCCGTAACCAGATTTGGAGGCTGAATGCCCAGATCGCCGTACAATACCGCTCCGCTGGAGACGGTCTGATCTACAAGGTAGAAGTTCTTCTGGGTAAGCCAGAGGATCGCAGCCGTTTTGGTGCCGATGGAAGCGCTGATCTTCTGTTTGGCTTCTTTGGCTTTGGTGTCATAATCACTGATCGCCTTCTTCGCTTCCTCAGACTTGTTCAGAATCTCACCAATCTTAAGCAGTGCCTGGCGCCAATCCTTGTTGACCGCATCCCCTAATACATAGGTGGGTGCAATCTTATTGTATTGATCATACAGGCCCTTCTGTACCTGGGACTCGGAGCCGATAATGATCAGATCCGGGCTTAGGCTCAGCACGGCTTCAGGCGGCAGATCATAAGAGATCGTTGGAATACCGTTCAAGCTGGTCTGCAGATAGTCCTGAATCCCGGTAGCTACAGACCACTGGGCAACAGGCTTGACGCCAATGGCCGTTAAATGATCTTCGAGATAGGACGCAAGCACCTTCTGCGGATTAGCTGGAATGGTGACTTTATGACCCATCGCATCGGTCATTACCTTCTCCTTGGGCCCTGCGGCATTACCCTCCGAGGTAGTGCCCTGCCCTGCCTTCCCCGCTGAATTACTGGTATCTGCAGCCTTGCTTCCGCAAGCGCTAAGGATCATAGTTACAACAAGCAGACTAATGAACAGCAGTCCAAATTTATTTCTTCTTTCCTGAAATGAACGAATCATGACTTCCTCCCCGAGTGGTAGCTGTAAATAAGCTAATTTATAGATCAATGATAATAATTATCATTATCATTGTCAACCATTAACCCCCATCTGCATATGCCGCAGTCTAACCGTTAATTTCATATTCCTATTGGCTATTTGGAAGCGCGAAACTTCACTCCCCGAAAAAGGTTATCAGATTCGTATAACTTTACTTTACTTTTTTAAAAGTATAGGTTACAATATATATGGAAGGGGTTGTAAACATTGGAAAATTCATCTGATTCTATTGTTAATAAAGTTTATGAATTCAGGGTGCTGAACAAGATGTCTCAAAGTGAACTTGCAAAAGTCGTTGGAGTATCTAAACAAACCATATTTGTAATGGAAAAGAATAACTACTCCCCATCTTTACTGCTGGCTTACAGAATTGCCAATTTCTTTGGAGTAAGTGTTGAAGAAATCTTCGCCTATAAAAAAGGGGGTAATCAAAATGATTAGTAACTTGGACTCGTGGTTAGACAATAGCACCAACTTCAACTTGTTTATTGGAATTATTACTGCAATTGGAATATTAAGTATGATTATATATACTTACTTCCTAAATAAGATTGGCAAAAAGGATGAATACAGTCTGCAAATCAGACTAAATGTGACGAATAAGATGTTTATAACCCTTGCAATTTTATTTATAGCTTATATCTTTGTGGTTCCAAATGGTCTGGTGTACTATAAACAACTAATTTATATGTGCGTATCTATTACAGCTCTCGTGGGCGCTATATCAGCTGCATACTATTATATTAGAGACTTCAAAAATTAAGGTGTAATTCGGGTAGATTTACTTGCGACACTAAAAAATTCCATAATCCCCCTTGCAAAATGAACCATGTGTCATTTATATTAATGACACATGGTTCATTTATTTCAGTCAGAAAGGTGATTGTCATGTCCCCCAAAATTTCGGACGAAGTTAAAGAACAGCGCAGACAGCAGATTCTACTTGCAGCTGAACAAGTCTTCATACGCACGGGCTATGAGCTGGCCACGATGAAGAACATTGTTGAAGAAGCGGATATGAGCCGCGGCTGGATTTACTTGTATTTCCAGACCAAGGAGGAGATCTTTGAAGCCCTGATCGCGAAATACGAGCAGGAGAACGAGAGAATGCTAGGTGAATTAATCGCTTGTTCCCCGAGCAGCTGGGCAGCGCTAGAGACGCTGCTCACCGAGCAGAAGAAAGATATGACAACCATAGAGAACAGCCTGGCCTCTGCTTATTATGAGTACTTCCTCTCGGGTTACCGGGACAAGGACAGGCGGATTCGCCTGATTCGGCGCTATGAGACGGGACTCAGCTACGTTATCCGTCTTATCGAATCCGGAATCGCCAAAGGTGAATTCTCTCCCACCCTGCATACCGGGCTCATTGCCAAGATTATTACTTCCCATCTGGAAGGCATCATGAGTCTGGCCATGGCTGTGGGTGCAGAACAAGCGGAGGCCTCCGCACAGATCGATGCCCTGATTCCCTACTTCAAGATACTGCTGGGCGTTAGCGAAGACACAGGTTAAAGCAAGTTCATTTCGTTAATAAAGGAGCCTATCATTATGCAGTTGTTCAAAAATTTAACGTTCACCAAAATGTTCCTCGCCAACTTCACTTCCCAGCTGGGTACCGTGGTTGGCAATATGGCCTTTGTCTTCTACCTGCTGGATCACTTCAGCAGCCAGCCGGTCTACGCTACGGTTGCCGAGCTGATGTACTCGCTCCCAACCCTCGCAGTCTTTCTGTTCGTGGGCGTACTGGCCGACAAGCTGGACCGCAAGCGGATCGCCATGAACAGCGATTGGATCCGGGCTGGACTTACCGCGGTGCTCCTTGTGGCCGTTCACCAGGAGTGGATTGTTGCGGCCTTCAGCATCCTGTTCCTGCGCAGCGCTGTATCCAAATTCTTCGTGCCGGCCGAGACGAGTCTGCTGCAGGGCATTATGAAGGAGGATCAGTACGTTCAGGCTGCTGGCCTGAATCAATCGGTGACGGGGATCTTCATGCTCTTCGGAACAGGGCTGGGATCGATATTTTATACCTACCTCGGCATTGAAGGTGCCGTCATTATTGATGGGGCCAGCTTCCTCATCTCGGGGCTGCTCATCGCCAGATGCAAGTTTGAACCCGAAGTTCGGCTTCCGAACGGCAAAGCGAAGCTTGGCGACCTGCATATCCGCGTCATAGCCAGGGAGTTCTGGCAGGGCCTGACGTATATCCGCAGCAACCGGCTGCTGATGGCTATCATTTCCGGCTTTCTGGTATTCGGCCTGATCAACGGGGTATTCGCGGTCCTGCCTATATTTACGATGAGATATAAGCTTAGCCCTGAACATTATCAGACCTATTCTGCCCTGATCACGGTCTTCCTGGGAATCGGGTTCCTGATTGGGAGCTCTGTAGGACCTCTATTGATCAAGAAATTCTCCAAGGTATCTGTCCTGATTGCAGGCCTCATCCTGTCTGCAATATTCACACTTCTGCTCGGATTCATGGATGAAATATGGATCTATCTCGCGCTTGTTCTTATCGTTGGAGCTATTCTCGCACCCGTCAACGTGGTCTTCGGCGGATGGCTGCCCGAACTGGTGGAGCCGGGAAGCATGGGCCGGGTCAGTGCATGGATTGATCCTCTAATGATGCTGGGCCAATCTATCTCCCTCGGGCTTGTGGCGGTAGCTTTCCCTAAATACGTATCCATAGAGATGCTGTACATCTTGCTGGGATTCTGTATTCTGGCTGTCAGCTTATACTATTGGTTCGTGCTTCCCTCACTTGACCGGAAACACCGGGCGGCGAAGCCTCAAGTTACTGCTGCATCGATATCCGCTGAATAAATAACCTCCTTGCGATTCAGGCAGCAGGGCGTGTGGTAAATAATCTGGGCTGGGGTACAGATAGCTGGCTTACTTCAGCTGAATATTACGAAAACAGCCTAAATGTGTCGATTTCGTGCTTTTCATCTTAAACTAAGGTTCGGCGCATATAATGACCTTAAGCTACAACTGGACCTGAACAGGAAACCAGGGATGTTGTAACTTTTACCGGAGTCATTCGTAATATACACCATGAATGGATAGTCGTACCTGAGCCATCGATCTTGCCCTGTACATACAACCAACCCCGAAAAGAGGTTATTTTTACATGCATCCGAAACGAATTATTATTAGTGGAACCATTGCCGTAGTCGTTACGATAAGCACGGGCCTGCACAGCGAGAAAATATATGCCAGCCCGCTTGTTAAACTTATTAGCATCAATCTAGATAAGATTAAGCCCCAGCTCAAGAAGAGCCAGGCCCAGGCCAATCTGCCTGCCGGAGATCCGCTTCATGCGGCGCTCGGTACTTCTTCTGACGAGGAGCTGTATCAAGCCGTATACAGCGGTCAATCGCTGGCACAGATTGCAAGTGCCAACCAGGGCGACGCTCAGCGGGTCATTAATCTTCAGCTTGCAGAGCTGGAGCAGCAGCTCGGTGAACGGCTCGCGGCCGGCAGCCTGACCTATGAGCAGTATGAAGCCCAGAAGGCTGAGCTCCCTGCCATTGTGACAAGCAGCGTGTATGGCCAGCGGTATAGCTAGAACCTTCTCATGCAAGGCAGCGGCTGAATCAAGACGGAGACGTCTAATTCATAGCATTGCCCTTGGAGGGTGACTCTCGCTAATGCCTGTACAGCAAGAATCCCCAGCCTACACCCGGCTGGGGATGCTTTTTTTACCACGATTCTAGGATTCCATATCCGCATATAACTGACCCTGCTTGCCGTAATTGTCCGGTGCCAAATCCTCGAAGAAGATAAACACCTTGTCCGCCGGGATACCCATCGTCTCACCAGCCGCCTCAGTCACCCGCTTAATGAACTCACGCTTCTGCTCTCTGGTCTTGCCTTCGAGTATTTTTACCGTTATAAAAGGCATCTTGTATCCACCCTTTCTGTTGCAGATTCACGGACTGCTCCAAGTAGTTTCTGCAGCTTCCACAGCTCCTACTCCAGGTTCGCATGCCTTCCGAACATCTTACCCGAGCTCTGGCCCTTCTTCTCCATTAACCGCAAAATCAAGGCATCAAAAAAGATTAACAGCATCTGCTCAAATAGCGAGCCCATTGGCTGAATGCTTTGACCTGTTCCATCGGCCTTATCCTTCACCACACCTGGAAGCTGCACCGTAATATCAGATAATACGCCCAGTGTGGAATCCGGGTTGATTGTAACTGCAACCAGCGTTCCACCAAGGGCCTTCGCCTTCTCCGCCATGGGAAGAAGGCTCTTCGTCTCTCCTGAACCCGATCCGATTAAGAAAATATCTCCTTCTTCAAGCCCAGGTGTGGAGGTCTCTCCAACCACATACGCTAGAATACCCATATGCATCAGCCGCATGGCGAAGGCGCGAGTCATCAGTCCAGACCTACCCGCACCGGCAACGAACACACTTCCTCCAGCTAGAATCCGTTCTGCAAGAAGTTCAGTCTCAGCCGCAGGCAGATGATCCGCTGCCTGCTCCAGCTCGCGAATGATCTTGTCAGCATAATTGGTCATCGCCATCGCTGCTCTTAACCTTGGCTGATGAGTTGTTTCATTTCGGCAGCAGTTGCCTTCTTGTCGGCTTCGCCAGTAATCCCGCCGCCGACAATAATCAGGTCAGGCTGTGCTTGAATCACTTCCGGCAGAGTGCTCAGCTTGATGCCGCCAGCTACCGCTGTTTTTGCTTGTTTTACAACGGATTTGATGGTGCGAAGATCTTCAAATGAGCTTTTGCCAACCGCTTGAAGGTCATAGCCTGTGTGTACACAGATATAATCTACGCCCAGCTTGTCCACTTCCTCCGCTCTCTTGGCAATATCGCTGACATTGATCATGTCAATCAGAATTTGTCTGCCTTGTTTCTTCGCTTCTTCTACTGCACCTTTGACGGTCTCATCGGTGGTCGCACCCAGAATCGTAATGATATCTGCCCCAGCTTCAGAGGCCTTCATGACCTCGTAGCCACCTGCATCCATAACTTTTAAGTCAGCCAAGACTTCAAGCTGCGGGAATGCGTCTTTAATGGCTTTTACCGCGTGCAGACCTTCGTTGATTACGATCGGTGTGCCGATCTCAACCACATCAATATATTCTTGAACTTCAGCAACAACTTCCAATGCTTCTGGTATATTTACAAGATCAAGTGCTAATTGTAATTTCATGAATAATTCCTCCCAGGATATATGATTGTACGGCGGCTCTTGATCCACACTGCTTAACATGTCTTGGATCAGAATCAAGTTTTCTAGCCGAACTCAATATAACATCCTGAGTATCATTGAAGTAAGTAGGCACATTAAAAGCATATAGTGTCGTGAATGATACTGTTATGATATACTCTTATCATGAGGTGATGATAATGGCAAGGGATTATGACAGAATGTACAATTGCGAGAAGGAAGTAACCTTGTCCGTGATCGGCGGCAAATGGAAGATGATTATCTTGTGGCATCTCGGAAAGGAAGGGACCAAGCGATTCAACCAGTTGAAATCCCTGATTCCCGATATTACCCAGCGCATGCTCACTACACAGCTCCGGGAACTTGAAGAGGATAAGATTATTAACCGGAAGGTCTATCCGGTCGTCCCGCCTAAGGTGGAATATTCCCTTACCGAGTATGGAGAAAGCCTGATTCCCATCCTTGATCTGATGTATGACTGGGGCAAGAATTATATTAGAGACGCAATGGACAATAAAGTGAATATACGAGAATAGCAGCTCCTATGACAAGATGACAAGCCCGGCCGAGATGGCCGGGCTTGTCTATTCTTATTCATGTTCCTGCTCCGCATCCCATTGATGCTCTGCCAAATCTACACGATTGCCCATCATGAGCTCGATGCCCTCGCTCTCCAGCAGCAGCATCTGAAGCGACTTCGACTCGTCCTCCTTCAGAGCGATCTCACCCTGCTTGTTGACCACCCTGTGCCAGGGCAGCTGCTGTGTGCCGCTCATGGAGTGAAGAATCCTCACTACCTGCCTTGCCGCTCGTGGCGAACCCGCACAGGCTGCAATTTGGCCATACGTCATAACTTTTCCCTCTGGAATTGATTGAATCACCCGAACAACCCGGGCCGTGAATGGAGTCATAGGATTTCACCTGGTTTCTGTATTAAAATGAAGAACACCTAAGTGAAATCGTAGCCCATCTTCACGAAAAATACTACTAGGGCCCGTACCTCTAGTTGATAACTTAGGCTGCCTTAATTATCCTTAGAGTAAGCATGACTTCAAACTACGACTGGAGATGAAGGAAATGAAGGACGAAATCATTGAACGGTTCACTTCCTATGTGAAAGTAGATACTCAATCGAGCGAGGACAATGAGTCCTGTCCGTCTACGCCCGGACAGCTGACTCTTGCCCATATGCTGGTTGATGAGCTGAAATCCATTGGAATGGCCGAGGTTACTATAGACGAGAATGGTTATGTTATGGCTACTCTCCCATCCAACACCGATAGGAAAGTACCGACCATCGGGTTCCTGGCCCATGTGGATACCGCCACTGACTTCACAGGAGCGGGAGTGAATCCCCAGATCAAAGCCAATTATGACGGCGGAAATATCATACTGAACGAACAGCTAAATGTTGTGCTCTCTCCGAAGGAGTACCCTCAATTGGCCAATTACATCGGGCATACACTGATCACTACGGATGGAACTACCCTACTCGGGGCCGATGACAAAGCCGGAATTGCGGAGATTATGACCGCGATGGCTTATCTGATTCATCATCCGGAAGTGAAGCACGGAACGATCCGGGTGGCTTTTACCCCTGATGAAGAGATTGGCCGGGGCCCTCACCGCTTCGATGTCGCCGCCTTTAACGCGACCTATGCCTATACAATGGATGGCGGACCATTAGGGGAGCTTGAGTATGAGAGCTTTAATGCAGCAGCCGCCAAAGTCACCTTCAAAGGCAATAACATCCACCCGGGTACTGCGAAAGGGAAGATGATCAATTCTGCCAAAATCGCGATGGAGTTCAACCGCCGCCTGCCTGCCAGCGAAGCGCCCGAGTTCACGGAAGGCTACGAAGGCTTTTATCACCTGCTGTCGGTGAATGGCGATGTGGAAACGACAACCCTGTCCTACATCATTCGTGACTTTGACCGTGCGAAGTTTGAGGAACGCAAAGCGACGATCCAAGTCCTGGTCGAGGAATTCCGGCAGACGTATGGGGTAGAGGGTATTCTTCTGGATATGAACGACCAATACTACAATATGAGAGAGAAGATCGAGCCGGTTAAAGAAGTTGTCGACATTGCCTATCAAGCTATGGTGAATCTCGGCATCGAGCCGGACGTGAAGCCGATCCGGGGCGGTACCGATGGTTCTCAGCTGTCTTATATGGGCCTGCCTACCCCGAATATCTTCACAGGCGGAGAGAATTATCATGGCAAATTCGAGTTCGTCTCAGTCGACAATATGATCCAGGCCGTCAAGGTGATCGTTGAAATCGTACAGCTTTTTGAGCAAAAAGAAGCCTAGATCTCTACCCATAAATAGCCACTACCCCGTGTGACTTTCTCTGCTATTTATGCTAAATTCTCCCAGGTCACTACTGAACTGATTAGTAAGCCGCCGGATATTCCGGCGGCTTATTGCTGTCTCAGACGTAAGGCTTTCTCCACAGGCAGAGGAAGGCAATGCAGCGCTGAATGCCTAATCCTCCACAGAAAAAACAAGCGTGCAGACCGGGTCTGCACGCTTGTTGCTCCATTAAGAGATTAACTCTCCTCTTGGACTATTCAACCATTTGAGCCTTTACCAGCAGCTGCCAAATTGTTGCTGCTGCCATATCCCGGCTGGTGATAGCACCTGGCCGGAAATAGGAAATTCCGTTAGCAATCTCACCTTGCATTAAGCCGGCTTCGGTTACAGCCTGAACACTGTCCTTGGCATAACCGGAAACTTTGGATGTATCCTCATAAGTCGTATGAGATGGATTGCTGGTAGAGATATTTAATAAAGATATTGCTTTAGACAAAATCACGCTCAGCTGCTCACGGGTAAGCGGTGCGTTCGGATCGAACTTTCCATTTCCCGTACCTTGGATCAGTCCTGCCTCATAGGCTGCGGCAACATCTGCTGCGTACCAAGCTCCTGACGGTACATCTGAGAACACAGTTGTTGCTTGCGGTGTAAGACCTAGTGATCTGGCAAGAATTGAAGCGAATTCTGCGCGTGTTACATTTGCCTTCGGCAAGAAGGTCTCAGCTGAAGTTCCGTTGATCAACAGTTTGCTCGCCATAGACTGAATCTGAGTTTTTGCCCAGCTTGCAGAGATGTCCTTAAAGTTCACAGGACGAGTCACTGCCGCATAGGTGGAGAAGCCTGGACGGCTTACCGTTACAATCGTTGTTCCATTGTCTTGCGGTGCAAATACCGAGGCAACTGGACGAACGACACCATCCTCTTCATACAGCACTCCAGCTGTACCTGGCTGAACAACGCCATCTACTGTGAAGGAGCGTTTGATCGGAGTCTTACTCGCTGTAATCGGCGTGCTGCCTTGGCTGCTTACTACGTTCACTTCATAGCTTACTGGGCTGCCCAAGACGCTGCTGCCCGCTGCTTGAGATGTGAACAGTGCTTGCTTGGAGGCATCTGGGGCAATGATAACTTCAACCCCAGAACCGCTTGGTACAGTGCTCATAAGCGAAACTGGCAGCGAGACGGAAGAACCTTCACTGTTCACAACCAGTGTACTTTGAGCTGGTGCTTGCGTTAGAGCCTTCACCTGGGAAGGGCTAATCGTTGCTTTAAGCTGCTGGCTGCCGGTATCGGCCACCGAAAGTACAAATGCTGCTGCTGAATTGCCAGCTGATTTGATTGAATTGGTCAAGTCCTCATCCTTCATGGAGACTGTAATGCCAATTCCGTTCTTCTCTGTAGAAGTACCCACCTCTACCTTGATCTGCCCTTTGCTGATTACGGCAGGAATTGAAGGATTCACACCTGCAGTAGGCTTTGGCTGTGGCGATGGTGCTGGTGTCGGTGTTCCCACTGGAGACGGCGACGGAGTTGGTGTCGGTGACGGCGTCGGCGTTGGTGCTGGTGTTGGTGCCGCAGCAGGCTGAATAGTCACAGGTACTTTGACCGTAGTTGAAGCGTCTTTCAACTTAATTTCAACCTTAAGCTCTACGTTAAAGGCAGGCTCAGTAGACGCCGGAATCTTCTTGAGCACCCCGTTGTCATCAATATATCCAGTGTTACTACTCTTAATGACTTTGTAAGTGAATCCGGTATTTTCCGGGAACTTCAAGACGTCATGATCCAGCTGTGTTGTGTTGGCAACATTAGCCTTGAATTCCTCGGCATGCGCCAGAACAGCCTCTATATCCGTTGTGGATACGCGGAATGCGGTGTAGGCAGAATAGCTACTGTGGATAATATAGTTACCCTTAGCATCTAAAATATATTCCCCATTGTCGTCAAGAGCACAATTAAACGCTGCTATCTCAAGTTTATACATACCTGGCTGCAAATGTTGTCCAGTCTGACCAGTGGTACTTGTATAAGTACCATTAATATCATTAATAACATAGTCACCGGGCTGATAAAATTGCCCCGGAACATGGAGTGCCTTTTCATTCATCGTACCTATAATTTCATCATCCAGACCATAAACGTTCAGTTCTACATAATTCGCGTCATTGGCTGTTAATTTGTATTTAACCTCTGTGCTGTTAATTGTTCCATCAGTCGTGATGATTGCAGGATTAGCCACCACATCCTGTACGCCAAATCCATTAACCGGTCTGTCACTGCCCACGTGAACTACGAAAGGCAAGTGCAGCGAAGGAACAGAAGAGTTGTTACCTGTACCCACAAGGAGAACCTCCCCCTCATAGACACCCTCAGCAGCATTCCCACTTGGCTGAACGTTAAGAGAGAATTTTGCAGTTCCGGCAGTTCCATCCGTCGAAGCCTGGACCGTGATCTTACCATCCGTAATTCCAGATAACTGAGCTGATATATTGCTTACATCAGGTGTAGGAATCGGGTGCAGCGGATCTGATGTGACGGAAGGATGCATGACAACCGAAGCTGTATACTCCACGGCTTCATTTGAGAAGTTCTTCACCTGAAGCTGTTCTGCCTTGGGAGCAGCCCCTGCTGCCATTATTCCAAAGCTTGCCGAAGAGTTGAAGTTATCTACCTGCTTCTGATGCAAATACTTATCCATAATTGTAATCTGATCCACGGTCTGGAGAACAGCAGGCGTATCTATAGCCTGGGCTATATTAACCCGCCCTGCTCCTTGAGAATATACATCATAAGGTACATTCGACGTATTTCTAATCTCGTCCGAAGTATTCGCAAGTGCAGCCCGAATATCGAACGGAGTCCAGGTCGGGTGCTCCTGCTTAAGCAGCAGGGCAAGACCGGTTACGTGCGGTGTGGCCATACTGGTTCCACTGATCCGGGAATAAGCTTCGCTGTAAGAAGCATTCTCATTATTGAGTCCGTAAGCCGGCCAAGTGGACATAATATTCACACCAGGTGCAACCAGATCCGGCTTAATGCTCAGATTAGCATCGGAGTTAGGACCTCGCGAGCTGAAATCCGCCATTTTATCCCCGGCTTGAGTCGCTGGAGTATAATCACTGCCAAAGGTGAAGGTAAGAGGCGTATTCGGGTTAGCAACCAGCTCTCTTGCAACCGCTCTGCCCTCAGTTCCTGGCATATCAAAAGCAGGTATATACTCCAGGCTATCGCCAAGATAACCAACGCTGCCAATGACACCATTTCGGCTATCGGAGACACTCGCTTCATCAAGATTAGGCACATCTCCCGCATTAATCCCATTAAACATGACAACCGCTTTGGCTCCATGGCTTTTTGCAATGGTTACCTTCTCATCAAAATTAAGTTTGCCCCGGGAAATGAAAGCTACCTTGTCCTTGACAAGCTCCTTCCCGCCCGCGTCCTTCTTATAGTCGCCTTCAAGTCCAAGACCTACGTATATGCCTTGGATCGGATCGGTTCCAAGCACCGAACTGAAGTCCTCCTGTGCAGTGCGCCAAGCCATCAGATCCATATTCTTGGAGCCTGTAGCAGGAGGCAAATCGGAAGGAGTTACGTTCGCCTCTACTTGTGCTGAATCCGAAGGGCTGCTCTCCGTAGCTGAAGCTGGCTCAGCTGCAGGTGCAGATTCAGCAGACGAAGCGACTTCTGCTTCCCCACTGCTGACGGGTGCCTCCCCACCGCTTACTGGTGCTCCCCCAACCTCGCCTGTCTGCTCCGGCTCGGAAGCTGAAGCTATAGTATCTGAAGCAGTGGAGCTATCCGTGCTTACACTCGCCGCTTCCTGACTCTGCTTCTCATCAACAGCTGATGTATCCGCGGCTGCTGGCTCCGCGCCAATCTCAGTTCCTGTCTGAGCTCCTGCAGCATCTGCTGCATTAGACAGGTTCTGGGCAGGCTGACCTACCGTCCAGCTTACGCTGCCCGCGTAATGCTTGCTGGGACTTGAAGCCGCGCCGACGGAAATGGCTAGCTGGGAAGAAGCAGGCGAACCCATGGAATAATAATATCCATCTCCGCCGTCAGTTGCTGCATTCCCGTTCGCTACGACAGCTGTTACTCCCGCCATCACTGCATTGTTGATCGCAATGGAATCCGGCGTATTCACATCTTTCTCGTAGTCAGATCCAAGAGACAGGTTTATAACATCCATCCCGGCTTCAACGGCATGCTCGATACCGTCAATAACCTGTGCAGAAGAACCGCTGGATCTGCCTGTAGATGGATCATAACCGAGAACTTTATAGACATACAGATCGGCATTATAAGCAATACCCTTTTGCGTAATATCCGAGGTTGTATTTGCTGCCCGTCCGGCAATCGTACCGGATACGTGAGTCCCATGCTGGGAGCCTGCTGAATTCTCATTAGGAATATCCTCATACGGATCATCATCCTGGTTGAAGGAATCATATCCTCCCTTATAAGCACCTTTCAGATCAGGATGTTTGTAATCAATACCGGTATCGATTACTCCGACCTTCATATGTGTTCCATTTAGCCCCTTGGCCCATGCTGCCGGGACTCCAATCTGCTCAAGCGGATTGATATCAAAATAAGGATTATTCACGTCGAGCCCATTCTGATCTTCCTGTGGAACACTAAAGTAAGTGTGGTTCTCATTGACCGACTTCACGCCGGGAAGGGCGGCAAGCTCCGGGATCTGATCCGCAGGGATCGTCACTTCCATCCCGTTCAATACCGTGTTAAATTGATAATTTACTTTCAGATTAATGCCGTTTGCCTTGGCTCTGCTAATCAAGGTAGCCTGCTGACTATCGGTAGCCTGCTCCGCAGACTCGGCCGTCAAGCCGGAGACTCCCATCTCACTTGCATACATGCCTACTGCGGCCGGTTCAGCGGTAAGCTGCACAATAACCCGGACCATCTTGGTAGAATTCGTATTAATCTGCGGTGAAATCATAGCCGGTGCTGACATCGAGGCAGTGATACCTGATAGCTGCACAGGGGCACTGGTCTCCGAAGAAGCCGCAAAGGCCTGATAGGGCGCTGCTCCCCCTGCAATCAGACCAACGACAAGCGGGATCGTGGCAACTTTGCTGAATAAACGCGATCTGTTCAATGTGTTCCCTCTCATTCTTTTTGTAGAATCTATATTTCTACTAGAATAACAGGGTCCACTGAACCAATTCTGAACCATTAGGACTACAGCCACATAGGCCAAATCTATTAAAAAAAGCATCTCCTTGCAAAGAGAAACCTGGGGTTAATCCCCATCTCTCCATGCCCGGACATGCTTATCTTTACTGTGTTTATACACTGCTTAATGCCCTTGCCGACGCATCCACTGCTCATAACAGTACCTCGTCTCTTCCTCCGGGACAGCTCCAAGCTCCTCATAGAGCAGTCTTTCAAACTGTTCATAATGTCTCCGAAGCTCCTTATATTCTCCGAGACTCCCATAAGCCTCGATTAACAGCCGGCTGATCGAATCCGAGTAGGAATCCTTTTCCGCAACAATCAGAAGTCTTTTGACCGCCTGCCGCGCCTGCCCGGAATCAATCTCATAGCGCACTAGCTCCAGGGTGAGATCCTTGTATTTCTTGGCCAGGCTCTCCCTTCTTGGCTTGGCCCAGTCATATTCATGGTCTTCAAGATAGCCTCCCCGGTAGATGGATAGCGCTTGTTCTGCAAGCTCCCAGCGTCTGAGTCCACCTGCCTTGGCCTGCTCTTGAAGAACCTGCTCGAACTGCTCCACATCTGTAACAATCCGTCCCGGCTTCAGCCTATAGTTCTCATGGGCGTATTCCACTTCCGCAGCAGCCCCCCAATCTCGAAGCAGCTTACGGATCTGATAGACCGCGGTATGAAGATGCGTGGCAGCCTTATCAATCGGATATCCGTTCCAGACAATCTCGAGGATCAGGTCCTTGGATACCCACTCTGCCTTCAGGTTAAGCAGGTAAGCTAACAACTCCTGAGCTTTAGCTGTCCTCAGCTTGAGCTTCTTCCCCTCTGCTTGAGTATCGGGCAGCACCATTCTTCGGAACAGCTGAATGAAGTACGGGGGTGTCTCTCTGTGGTTCGAAATCTGCTCTCCAGGTGTATTTAACTTCTCGATTCGGTCGAGCGTCTTAGCCAGCCGGGCAGGCATCACAGGCTTCAATACATAATCCAGCGCATACAGTTCAAATGCCTCAAGAGCGTACTCCGAATATGCCGTCACGTATACGATGCGAGCACGGGGATTGATCTGCTGGATATACTCTGCTGCTTCCAGGCCATTCATCTCCGGCATGCCAATATCCAGAAACACCACATCGGTCCGCTCACGACTCAGGTAATTCAGGCCTTCCTTCACGGAGGTGAATCCCTCCGAGACAGTCACGCGTCCATCACTTACCAGCAGCCGCTGAAGCTGCAGCAGTGCTGGCTTCTCATCATCAATTAGAATAGCCTTCATCCGGTTACACCTCCTGATCCTTTATCTTAAGTTGTTCATGGCTGCTCTGGACAGCTCGAAGGATACTGTAGTACCTTGTCCCGGCTCACTTTCCACACTCAGACCACTGCGATTCAGAGCCCGCAGCCTTTGATGGATGTTCATTAAGCCGACACCCCCGCGCGCGGCCTTGCCAGACAGCAGACTGCTCAGCTTCTCTGGCGTCATGCCCACGCCGTTGTCGATAACCGTTACACGTACCTGCTCCTTCGTTACCTTCATCTCCAGCCGGATCAAGCCTCCGGCTTCCCGCTGCATAATGCCATGGCGAACCGCATTCTCCACAAGAGGCTGGATACTCAGCGGGGGAATCATCACATGAAGGTCCCCCTCAAGGCTAATCTCCATCTGCAGCCGATCCTCAAACCGGGCTTTCTCCAGATAAATATAGGACTCTACCAATTCCAGCTCCTTTTGAAGCGGTATGAATTGATCCCTGTTCTGGAAATCGAAGCTGCCCCGAAGGTACTGACTAAGTTCCATCAGCATCCGCATCGTCTTATCCGGGTCAACCGGGCACAGCGCAATCATGGTGTTGAGCGCATTATATAGAAAATGAGGCTTGATCTGTGCCTGAAGAAAAGCCATCTCTGTCCGCACCGCCGTCTGTACGGACCTCCGAAGCTCCAGCAGGGTCCTTACCCGGACACGAAGCTCCATCGAGTTCACCGGCTTGCTCAAGAAGTCATTGATCCCGGCCTCGAAACCCGTCCTTATATCCTCAGGACTGCTTCTCGCCGTCAACATAAGCACAGGCAGCTCGGATAGTACAAACCGTTCTCTTAATTGCCGGCATAGGTCCAGCCCTGACATTCCAGGCATCATCCAATCCAGAATCACGAGGTCAATCTTCGGATTCCTGAGCACCTCTTCGAGTGCATCCTGTCCATTATCCACCGTAATCACGTGATAGTTCTCCATATACAGCAGACTGTTAAGCACCTTTAGGTTAACGGGGTCGTCATCCACAATCAGTACCGTGAACTGCCAAGGCTCCTCCAACGTTCCTAACTCCTCAAGCTCCTTATCCTGCCGGACAGAGGCAGGCGAATGGACGCTCCGGATGGAATCTCCGCCTGCTGCGATTTCGCCCAATGCGTTCTGCGGCATAATACCCGTATCCTCAGCGGCTGGAAGGGTAACATGAAACGTGGTGCCGCTCCCTTCCACGGATTCTACCCGGATCGCCCCACCGGCTAACTTTATAAGCTCCCAGGTTATCCTTAGCCCTAACCCAGCACGGGTGTGCTCATTCACCAGCCGACCTCTCCCTTGGGTAAAGAACTGCATTAACTCCTCAACATAAGAGGGCGACATACCGATCCCCGTATCCGATACGGAGAGAGTCACCCCGTCTGGTTCGGCCTTGGCCATAATAGCAACGACGCCATGTTCGGTATATTTGACGGCATTTCCCAGCAGATGGAACAGGATTTGCTGGAGCCGGTTCTCATCGATATATACAGGAGGCAGATCATCTGAATACGTCTGGATGAACCGAATATCCTTCCTGCCGACCGTTAGACTGATGACCTCCCATACGGACCCTGCTGCTGCAGGAAGATACACGGGCTTCGGATCCATCGACAGATCTCCGGCTCTGAGCCTGGTGAATTCCAGAATGCCTTCAATCAGAAGAGTGATCCGCTTCCCTGTGGAGGCCACCAGGGCGAGGTGCTCCGCCTGTCCCCGATTCAAAGGGCCCGCCACTCCTCCAATCAATGACTCCGTAATATTCACAATCGCATGAAGAGGGGTCCTAAGCTCATGTGATGTATTGGCCATGAACTCATCCTTTAGCCCATCCAGCGTAAGCAGACGGTTCGACAGCGCTTCGACTTCAAGATAAGAATCCGTGAACCGCTTGGACATAAGCAGCGTCTGTACCATGACAAAGATCAGAATTTCATAGATGGTCAATGCATCAATCATCAGAATCCCTACTACATTCAGGAGCTTAAGAATAATGATCGCGAGAATGCTCATTCCTCCGGTCAGCATCAGCACACGATGCCCGGGATAGAGCCGAATCCCTTTTAACAGGACATAAAAAACATACAATACGCTAATGAATCCATAAGCAAAAATCGCGATATCCCACATCGAGAAAATACGTGCAGGAAGCAGGATTCCTGCAGTCAGCTGAGCGGCGGACAGCACGTCCGAGAAGATTAGGACCTTTCTTGAAATGACCTGTGGAATGGAGGCAGCCACATATCGAATCAGGAAGAAATAGACCAGTGTCGAAGAGATAAGCTGTATTTTCAAAATGATCTCGTACGACATGCCGGGCATGATGACTCCGATTAACTTTTGACCATGTGTAAGGACATAGATTAGCCCGGACAGACAGAAGCCGCCAAGGAATAGGGACGCATATTCATGCTTGCGCACCCGAAATACATAGAAGAAATGCAGACTGAATAACAGAAAACTTAATGCCGTAATCAGGTCCTCAAGCATATTCGTTTGATATGACCTTGAGATGGATGCCCCGTCCCCAAAAATAATGGGGGTCAGCATCCCCCCGGAGGAGTAGCTGTAATTAGCTACCTGGACGAGAATCTCGGCATGTTCTCCGGACAAGGGAATGAAGGAGGTGTAGGGAATATTGCCAGAGGTTCCCGTGTCCGCTGACACGGAAGGAACTCCACTTCCACCGACCTCTTCCCCATTGATAAAAATGCGGTTAGCCATACGAATATTCGTTGTCTGAATTCCGTATACACCCTTACCCGGGTGATCCTTCAGCCGAACCTGGAGCCGATAGGTGCCGTAACCGGACGAAGCCGGTGTCCCATCTGCAGAAATATAAGAATTCCATTCCCCCGGTATGCGTGTAATCCCCGATAGCCTGGGACTTGAATCAGAAGCCTGTGATCGCTGGAAATCTCCCGGTTCAAGGAGCTGGTTCCGGTAGAACTCCCACTCCCCTATTAGCTCGACTTTGCCTTCTGTTTGGAAATTCCAAGCACTTAGATCCAGGATGCCTTTGTGGGCTTCCGGTTTCATAGGAGAGGAATAAATCAGTGAAATGATCATATAAACTGGAATAATAAAAACAAGCCCCAAACTGCACAGGACCATGAACCCATGTTGTCTCATACAAGCTCCTCGGAGTGGATTTACCTCTAGATGCATACGTTCTTATATAGGAATCTTATCTATTTTTTACCAATATTTCAACATAATTTGCTGAAATTTGTCGAAAGTTAGCAACTTAGCTCGGCTGAGATATCCAAGAATTAATTACGGGGATTTGCGACCATCAGTTATTGGGCGGATGATATGGAGAAGGCAAGAGCTTGGCACTCGGATCTGCTGGGCACCACACCTTACTTCGAACGCTCAGGACCGGGTGGTCAATTAGTCCATGCTGAATTTCGCGTTGGGGACTACCAGCATGAATTGGGTCTGATCGATCGCCGTTACGCTCCTGCACGGTCAACGGCTGGACCTGGGGGTGCCGTCATGAAGATTAATGGGCTCGCAGTTATTACTGGGTATACCGAAACAGCGGCAGTCAAGGCCTGATATTCTCCCGCCTCTGACTACCGCTGTATCTATAATTGAGCTTCGTGTAATTTTTCCTAGCTTGCTTGGATGGGACTTCCCTTGAGGAGCCGATTCACGCACCCAGCGCTTGAATCAATCGTTCCTCCTGCAGCAGATGATGACGATAATGCATCTCGGTGAGGGCGAACCACTCCTTTGCGGTTAGAGCACCTAATCTTGGATGTACTGCTGTATGGTCTTCGGTGAATTCATTCACCGAGGCTTCAAGTGCTTCCATCTTCGCGGCTGCCTGATGCAGACCTGCGATAAGCTGCTCCTTGCTCTCCGGCTGGGCAGGCGTATACTGAGGGGATGGTGGAACCTGGATCTTCACAGGCGGGAACCCTCCGATCTCAAATATCTTGGCTCCGGCCTCCGTCTTGGCTGGCTCCTCCACCTTATCCCCGTTCCCCGATAGACAGCGCTCCGCGTTCTTCAGCTGCATATGTATGGCGGTTCCGATCAAGTGAATATACATCTGCCCAAGTGACCACTCGCCTTCTGAGGGTACCCACTGGAGCTGCTGCAGACTGAAACGTTCCACATTCTCCAGATAGTGGTTTGTTAACTTCTTCAAATCCTGCACAATAACTGACGTATTCTTTATGTTCATAGTTTAAGATGCTCCCTTCTTTGTAAAAAAGAACCTGGAATAGGGTCCACAGCTCATCTTCCTAATCCTAATATAAATCATCGCTCCTGACAGCATTATGTCAGTAGTGTTTTAGAATTTTCAAAGCCTCTTCGCGAACACGGATTCTTAGCGATTCCGGCTTCAGCACGTTCATGTTCCCCCCGTAACTCATAATCCATGAAAGAACATCCTCGGGTCTGCGTACTCGCAGGGTCAGGATCAGCCGATCCTCCTGCTCCTCCATGCTGTCCACATAGAAATTGCCTGTCTCCTTGAGATGATCCGCAATCACTAGGCTGGCCTGAACGATAACGACTTCATTCCGATCATCGGGAGGCGAGTAAGCCTGAAGATCAAATTCAGCAGGCAGGCAGAACTTCTCTTCCAGCAGAGTCAGATCTGTTATCCGGGAGACTCTGAAATGGCGGATCTCCTGCCTGAGCTCACAGTAGCCGAGCAGTATCCACTTGCCCTGAACAAGCATCAGCCCGTAGGGCGAGACAGTCCGGTCACTGCGCTGTTCACGGTGGGTTCCTGGGGCTATGCGGATATATTGGAGGCGAACCTTTCGCTGCTGCAGAACAGCGAGGCGAAGCTTCCCAAGGGAAGCATACTCCCCGGACGCTTCCCCTCTGGATTCCGAGAGCAGCCGGATCGTCGCTCTTACTTTCTCGGCTTCAGAGCGTATATTCTCCGGGAGAATGGCCTCAATCTTCCGCCGTGAAGTCTCGGCCCGGCTCCCGTACATCTCATCAAAATATCGCCCAATAAAGTCTGTCCCGATCAGGAGGGCTACCGCCTCCTCGGAGGTGAAGCTCACCGGAGGCAGGAAATACCCCTCCATCAAAGAATAACCCATGCCCGGCGCGCCGACTATAGGCACTCCAGCCTCACTAAGTGCCTGCATATCCCGGTAGATCGTCCGGACGCTGGTCTCAAATTCAGCGGCTAAGTCTTCCGCTCTTAGGCTTTTTCTGGACTGAAGTATAAGCACAATAGCTAACAGACGGTCTGTTTTGTTCACAGCTATCCCCCTTCCAAAGGAATGATAGTTCCACTCATCTATATAAGACGCAGTTAAAATGTTCACATTTTTGTGTACGGTCGTAACTATGAGGAATGCTTGGACTTTCGGCCGCTGTTGTCTCCAGATTTCTTGATTTATACCGAAGTAGGGTTGAAATCCGGAGACAAAGGCATATGCTTCCGATGTAGCTTTCTTTCAGAAAGCTTGTAGGCGATCACGTTCGCTCCTACAGTTCCAAGCTTCCCCTCCGTTACGCTTTCCCTGCATGTCATTTTTCTAACTGCGTTTTATCTAGTGGAATTTTACCACAAGCAAGATCAAAAGGGCTCTCTTAAACCTCAATCTATGTCCTCTTTCATGCAAAAGAACCCTCTATGCCACATTAGGCAAAGAGGGTTCTTATATATTGAACTGAGCTTAGTACGCACGTGCGTACTGCTCAGGAATATGACGATCGTGATCGCCCCGCTGCTTGGCTACGGCTGCATGGGTCGCCCAGTAAGGATCACGAAGCAGACCGCGCGCAATCGCTACGAGATCGGCATCTTCATTGCCCACCACATACTCAGCCAGCACCGGATCTTCAAGCATGCCTACCGCTATAACAGGAACATTCAGTGCATCCCGAATCTGACGTGCAAAAGCAACCTGGTATCCTGGGAAATTGCCTGGCTTTCTTACTCCGGCAGGGCCCTCTCCGCCTGAACTTACATGGATGAGGTCTACTCCAGCCGCAGTATAAGCCTTGGACAGCTCAATCGCATGGTCAATGTCATAGCCCCCGTCGGCATACTCCACCGCCGAGATCCGGAAGATCAGAGGCATACCGGCAGGCATCTCTTTCTTAACGGCCTGGATCACTTCGACTCCGAATCTTGAGAGATCCTGACCATAGATATCCTCCCGCTTATTCGTTAAGGGCGATTGAAACTGGTGAATCAGATATCCATGTGCCCCATGCAGCTCAATCGTGTCTACTCCAGCCTGAACCGCACGACGTGCCGCATCTGCGAAGAGCTGTACCCGATCCTGTACCTCGCTGGTTGTCAGGGCACGAGGCATTTTGTACGAATCTCCCGGGAACTGAATTGCTGAAGGAGCCACGGGCTCAGCTGCGTCTTCTGCTTTGCGGCCTGCATGGGCAATCTGGATTCCCACCTTGGCGCCATTCGCATGAATACCTTGAACTATGCGGGCAAATGCCGGAATGTGCTCATCCGACCATATTCCGAGATCATAATCCGTTATCCGGCCATCCGGCTCCACATCTGTCATCTCGATGATGATCAGCCCAGTTCCCCCCACAGCCCGGGTTACATAATGAACATAATGCCAATCATTCGGAATCCCATCTTTAGCCGTAACGGAACACTGACACATAGGGGCCATAACAATACGGTTCTTAAGCTGCAAATCCTTAATACTATACGGGGTAAATAATGAATTCGTCATGAGTGATCTCCTTATCTAATATAGAAATTTAATACACATCTTTTCCAACAACTACATTCATTATTAACTATTATATTAACTTATACAAGTACGTACATTTTTGTAACTAGGTATAATAAGTATACCATTAGCATTAGTCGATGCATTTATCAATGTAACCTCTCTGCCCTGAAATCAATCAAGGAGCGCATCTAAAGCTTCTAACTACAGGAAAAAGCCAGAAGAGTATATCTCCTAGCTTGATTTGCTGCGGACAACCCGGTTGCGTCCACCTCTCTTGGCCTCATATAAAGCCTGATCACTGAGCTGATACAATCGACTGACCCTTGTATCCGGACTGGCCACTACCGTCACGAGCCCCATACTTACCGTGAATTGCAGTGAAAATCCCGTCAATCGGGCACCATCGATACTCATACGCAGCTGCTCAGCTATCTTCTCAGCTTCCGTCTCATGGAGACCCGGGAGAAGAATGGCGAATTCGTCCCCACCGTACCGTCCCAAGAAACCCTTGGTTCCCAGGTTGCCCTGCACAAGCTTGCTCATATACTTCAGCACCTGATCTCCCACATCGTGTCCAAATGTATCATTAATGGTCTTGTATTCATCGATATCGAACAATATAAACGATACTGGCTGACCCCTACCTGCTAATTGCTTAATTTCAAACTCCGCATGCTGGATGAATGTCCTCCGGTTAAACACTTCCGTTAGATCATCGAAGCTTGCAAGACGGATCAGACTGTCATCCGCCCGCTCCTTGGAGAGCAGAATGAAGCCGGTATTGCCCAGAATCATAATGAAGTACAAAGAGATAAATTGAAGACTCTGATAAATACCCGGATAGAACAGACTCATCATCCCGAACGCGTCTATTGTCATCACGGCCCGGCCTACCAGCGACAGGGCTACAATCCCGTAGAACCAGCCCATCGTTCTCATCAGCGTGGAGGCTGAACGCTTCGTGATCATCCCGTAAGCGGGATATACAATGAGCGCTGCTGTACAGAGCGACGCATATACTATGCGAATATTCTCATAATTATAGAAGTAATAGATTCCCGTAAATCCCGCAATGAAAAGAAGCGTTAACCAGAAGTAGAATCTCTTCACTTTCCTTGTAAAAGCATCCTGAACCCGAATCAGCGCAATCGTCTCGAACGCAGATCCCACGAACAAGATAGAATTCACCAGCGGAATAGCCACACCCCCCGGGAGAATATCCCGGAATATCAGAGTACCCCATGCGATGGACTGAAGGCATCTTGAGACGAAGAACCAGTTCACTGCGATGTCCTTCATATGCTTGTGCCGATACGCACTTACCAGAATCACAGTAAATAGATTTCCAATTACAATGGAGAGAAATACGGTTGTCATGTCCAGATTAACCTTCATGCTTGCTTATTCACCATCTTTTAATCATGATCTGGCAGTTCTTGGTTAATTATAGCAAATAAACTCAAGTTTTGTATATTCGCTCCCCACTGCTAATCTTACCGCTTACATTTGCCGGGCTCCATCTGAAGTTCATCCGGCCAATGAGGCGTAAATGGTCCAAGAGGTTTATAATAAAAGATGGAGCCGGCGGCTCTGCCGCAAAACTCAAGGCTCTATAGCTGAGGAGGGACTACACATGCATGCAGAACAGCCGGATCATCAGCCATCTTCATCTCAGGCTGGCGTCCGCTTATCGATACTGGATCTGGCCCCTATTATACTTGGGGGAACACCTGCAGATTCTTTTCGCAATTCATTAGATCTTGCTCAGCATGCAGAGAAGTGGGACTATCACCGCTACTGGCTCGCTGAACATCACAATATGCCGGGTATTGCAAGCTCCGCCACATCGCTGATCATTAGCCACGTTGCCGCAGGTACGAAGACCATCCGGGTCGGATCAGGCGGCATTATGCTGCCGAATCATGCTCCGCTTGTGATTGCCGAGCAATTCGGCACGCTCGAATCGCTGTATCCCGGCCGGATTGATCTCGGCCTGGGGAGAGCGCCCGGGTCCGACCAACCGGCTTCCCGCGCCCTTCGGCGCGGCGCTGGAAGCGACGGACAGGACTTCCCGGAACGTCTTGCCGAGCTTCGCGCTTACTTTAACCCGGCTCTGGGATCCGGCTCAAATCTCGTTCGGGCCGTGCCCGGCGAGGGAATGAATATCCCTATCTGGCTTCTTGGTTCCAGCGGATTTAGCGCACGGCTTGCTGGGCAGCTTGGCCTGCCGTTTGCTTTTGCCAGCCACTTTGCCCCGGATTATCTGCTGCCCGCACTAGATCTCTACCGCAGGAACTTCCAGCCATCCGAACATCTAAGCGAGCCCTATGTCATGGTGGGCCTCAATGCGGTAGCTGCCGATACGGAGAGGGAGGCTCACTTTCTGGCTACCTCTCAGCAGCAGCAATTCCTTAATCTGATTCGCGGCCGCACAGGTCCGCTGAACCCTCCGGTAGAGGACATGGAGCAGCTCTGGAGCTCCCAAGAAAAGGCGATCATCCAGGATAAACTCCGCTATACCGTAGTGGGTACGAAAGAGACCATCCGTTCAAGACTGGACCGGATTATTCAAGAGACTGGAGCGAATGAACTCATTGTTGCTGCCCAGGTATATGAACATGAGGCCCGGCTCAGATCTTTCGAGCTTGTTGCAGAAGCGATGCATTTGAAGAAGGATTAATCAATAAGGGGGTGTCCCAAAGGTTCCTGGAACCGGGACGCCCCCTTATCTGCTATCTGGCGCAGCCATTTTCTGAATCGCTTCGTTCTATATGGATTGAACTAAAGATTGCATGATAATTACCTGGCACAACAAGCAGTCGCCTGAATTCAAACGTTTTTCTTTAGTTCATTCCATATAATTACATGCTATACGTTAACTTGTGGCTCCTCTTCGCTTAACGTCTTCGTCATATAAGTCTCGCCCCATTGCTTCATGCTTACAATGATAGGCTCCAATGTACGTCCGAAATCGGTCAGTGAATATTCCACCTTGGGGGGAACCTGATGGTAGACCTCACGGTGAACAATGCCGTCATGTTCAAGCTCTCTGAGCTGTAAGGTCAGCATACGCTGCGTGATGTCAGGACATATTTTGCGGAATTCATTGAATCGCTTGGTCCCGTCAATCAAGTGATACAGCAGCACGCCCTTCCATTTGCCCCCTATGACATCGAGTGTATATTCAACGGGACAGCCTTCCTTATTGGGACATGTCTCCCCATATCCGGTCTTGCGGTCTCTCATTCCAGTCATCCTCTCTAACAGTATACAATATGATACTACATAACATGAATGTGCGTACTTACATATATGTCTGTTATCCCATATAATTAAGCCAAAATCAATACAAAAGAAAGGAATGAACCTTATGTCTCAAATGAAAGCCGTAGGACTTCGCCAATACCTGCCTATTGATCATCCAAACAGCCTGCTTGACCTTCAATTAGAGAAGCCGCTGCCCACAGGGAGGGATCTGCTCGTCCAAGTTCACGCCATCTCGGTTAATCCGGTGGATACCAAGGTCCGCGCACCCAAGGACAAGACAGAGGAACATCCGCGTATTCTGGGCTGGGATGCGGCTGGGGTAGTCGTCTCAGCCGGCCCGGACTGCCAGCTATTTAAAGCTGGCGACGAAGTCTACTATGCCGGGAGCATTACGCGTCCAGGAAGCAACAGTGAATTCCAGCTCGTAGATGAGCGTATCGTGGGAAGAAAGCCGGATTCCCTCGGCTTTGCCGAGGCGGCCGCTCTGCCGCTGACTTCCATCACGGCTTGGGAGGGACTTTACGATCGGCTGGGCATCTCCTTACATCCTGAAGATAATCACGGCAAATCGATATTGATCATCGGAGCCGCAGGAGGCGTCGGTTCTATCGCAACCCAGCTGGCGAGTTCCGCTGGATTAACCGTCATCGGCACGGCTTCCCGGCCTGAATCTGCCCAGTGGGTACGCGAGCATGGTGCCCATCATGTCATCAATCACTATGAACCCTTCCTTGGTCAGCTTCAGCAGCTGGGACTGCAAGAAGTAGACTATATCTTCTGCCTGAACCATACGAACCAGCATTGGACTCACATGGCCGAGGCAATTGCCCCGCAAGGGACCATCTGCTCTATCGTAGAGACCCATGAACCTCTGGATCTCAACCTGCTTAAAGACAAGAGTGCCGCGTTCGTATGGGAGTTCATGTTCACCAGGGCGAAATATGAGACCCCTGATATGATTCAGCAGCACCTGCTCCTGAGTCAAATCGCAGACCTGATCGATAACGGCAGCCTCAAGACCACCTTGGCCAGCCGCCTGGAACCGATAAATGCAGCCAACCTGCGTAAAGCCCATCAGCTTGTGGAGTCTGGAAGAATGATCGGAAAAGTCGTTCTGGAGCATTGGTGACCGAAGGGCAGGCTTGGAATTGCCCGTTCAACCTATGAATACAGGAATAAGCCCCTGCCTGTTGCTATGTCACAGGTAGGGGCTTATGGTCATGTTTATTCAGGTGGTATGTCGTGTTATTGTTCTTTGGTGCTGATTAATTTATTCATCTTCAGGGAACCATCAATGACAACCAGTTTGTACACCGATTTGAACTTCTTGTACTTGGTCGTACCGTCATTGTAGTTAATATTGTATTCCTCGGTTGTGGTCACTTCATAGCTCTTGCTGTCCGCACTGGCCTTAAAGTCAGTCACGGTCTGAGAGAGCAGCTCTTCCGTAATCCCCTTCTCGTTCAGGTGGTCGATATAGCTGGAAGACTCCTTATAAGCAGGACCTGAAGGGTCAATGTAAGAAGCGACTTCATCAAAACTCCGGTCATTGATCGCATAGACGGAGATGGTTAGATAATCGTTCATGAAAGACTGGATAGCTGAAGAATCGGCTTGTCCCGCTGCGCCCGCAGTATTCCCCGCTGAAGAAGCTGAACCGCTGGTGTATACCTGCGGAGATTCTTGTTTTATTTCTTTGATATTCTCATCGCTGTAGCTGTAGGTCTGTTCCTCGGAATCCACCAGCCAGACCTTCTTGGCCGCATCATACGTAAGGATGAAGTGCTCATCATGTGTAGCATCCTCCAGCACCGGAACCTCCCCTTCGTAGAACGTATCCTCATTGTACTCACCCTGAACGAGCACCGAAGCATGCCATTTCCCATTGTCGTTATACAGACTGAATGAATTCATATCAAAGCGGGTACCCAGGTACTTACCTTTATAACAATTGCCGGACTCCTTGTTATACTGGATTCTGGAGAGTTCATTCTCTTTATAGCTCTGTGTAGCCTGGGTAAAAGCTGCAGCATTCCCCGACGTATAAGCCTTGAGCTTCTCACCCGAATGCTTGGCAATGACCTTCATGATGCCACTCTCAAATTCACTGTTCGCCGCCAAATTGACCTCAACATAACTTCCGTTAATGGCCACTTCATCTGTTCTCATCTTGCCCCAAGGATAGTCTCCCTCAATAGCTAGCTTCACTGAGCCGTCAGTCATTACCGGTCCGAATGAGGATTGCTTGAACGGATCGAGCCCTACATCCTTACCATTAATGAATAAACTGCCTTTCAAGCCGGACTCTGCCCCAAGCCCCATGGAGATGGTGACATCTTCTCCTTGCAGCTCGAGGTCCTCCGAATATTCACTGCCTGATCCGAACAGGTCCACCTCTTCAGACTTCACCAGATCCACGAAATCCGTCTTAAGCCTGGCTTCCAGCTTGTACGTTCCCGGTACATATGGACCTACTGTTTTCTCATAGTACTCCTTATTCGACTTGGTAACTTCCTTCCCATCTACGAGCAGGCTCACGTCTTTATAATTCGTGCCGAGCTTCAAATATACCGGAGTTACATTCAGCTCGTAGTTGTTGTAGATGAGCAGCTTCTTGCCTTCCTTCTCCAGGTTAATAGAACCCGAGGAAGAAGAGGCCTCATCCGATTGTTTCGCTTGGGATTTGAGATCCTGGATCAGGCTGTTCTGCTCGTCCGGGTGCTTCTCCAAATAACTTATCAGGTTCTTGACCGAAGCCTCGTCAATGATCAGTTGCTTATCGTTTGAGGTTAGAAGCGAAGCTACCTTCTTGCTGTCTTTCGCTTGAAGAGCTAACTCAAAGCGGCTAACCAGCCGTTCCTTGGACAGCAGATACTCCCCGGTCTTGTAGCCGGCAATCAGCACAATGATCAGAGCCCCTGCCGAAATCAAGGTCCATTTCGTTCTCTTCGACATCGGCTTGGACGGAATTGACTCCGGTACCGGCACTGCACTGCGCTGGAGCTGGGCTGGCGCCGAAGTCTCCCGCACCTGACCGGTCCGGGTCCCGCATTCCTTACAGAAAGCCGCATTCTCTTGAAGCGTTGATCCACATTCCTTGCAAAAAGCCATCGCTGTACTCCTCCGCTCAAAAACACCTCCATGACCCCTATTACTGGAGTGATGGAGGTGATCTGATTATTTATTGTGTTGATATGGAATGAACTTAAGAGCTGACATTATACAAACGGTCTGGACTAGTTCTCCAGGGCCCGGTATTACGTTGTCTTTAATTCAATCCCATAGACTATCAAATTAAAGTTGCTGCCTTAGAAGAACAGGCTGCCAGGAACAACATCATCAAGGATCTTGACTATGGCTTTACCAATGATATCAAGAGTGATGAACGTAGCAATGTAAGTTAACAGTATACCATAGACGGCATCAAGCCCTCTGGCGTCTTTCTTGACCCAGCTCGTGATCACGAGCGGCGGTGCAACGAACAGCAGCCCCAGAAAAGCCCCAACCAGGAAAACACTAAAGATCTCAAGCTGCAGAATGGATAATACGAAGGCAATGACCATGAGGCCCAGGAAAGGAACCAGCAGGGCACCAAACCTTGCAATAACATCCCGGTAACCCGCATTAATCTTGGCCAACTTAATTGCACCGAAGCAGAAAGTAGCTATAAGCAGGATTAGAACAGCGAGTGAAAGAGTCGGCTTGATTACAATATCTAGGAATGGACTACCCGAGAGAAATTCTCTGGCCATGGAGCTAAGATTGAAATAGACCATAAGAGGTGCCAGCAGGCTAAATAACACCAAGGTAATAATTCCATTGATCAGCTGTTCTCCGCCAATGTTATGGATGCTGGAGAAAGGTCTCTTAAGAATCGCCCCGAAATAGTTAAAATAAAGCCGCGACACATTCTTCGCATTCTGCAAATACACGTTCGGCTGAGCCGGAGACTGTCCGCTGCCGGGATATCCCGCATGCTGAGGCGGTGTGTGATACACAGGCTCCTGCTGCTGTGTATACTCAGGCTGAACCGGAGACTGCCCTACAGTCTCGGACGTTGCTGCAACTTCTACCGGAAGCTTGGCTCCGCAGTTCTCGCAGAACTTCCCACCCTCGTTGTAGTGATTACAATTTGTACATTGCATTGAATCTGTTCCTCCATTTTGTAAAATTATGTACTTAAGTCCGACTTTCATTATGTCGAAACAAGTCTTATAGCCTACAAATTTCCATTAATTTTGCCAAATTTAGGTCTTTTTGTCTATGACCCTTTCATTATTATGATATATCTTATTGGATTAATCAACCATAATTTCTTTTATGCGTTAAAGGAGACACTTGCATTTTTCGCATAAATGCATACCGCAAAAAAGCGGCCTGGCTCCAGGTAAATCCCAGAGAAAGACCGCTATAGATTTCTATTAAATTGTAAGAGTATCCTCTTCCAAATGAATGAATTCGTCAGAGTGACTTCGGATATATGCAGCAATTCGCCTTACAACGTCCGGAACAACCTCCTGGTACCTCTCTTCCAGGACTTCTATAGACGCCAGCAGCTTCGGATGCTGATGCAGATGATCTCTGGAGAGATCGAACTGCTCCAGATTCAGGGGATGTCCGGTGTCAATTAGTACCTTCTCCGTAGACTCCAAAATATCCAGAAGTTCATCTTCTCCGAAGTATCTAAGACTGGCTTTCAATCCAGCCCAGCGCTTCTCGGTCGCCAAATAATACGCACTCCACCAATAATACTCGGTTAAAGATTCAGTCGCATGCAAGTAATAGGTCTGGAACACAAATAATGCCTGCTGTCCCCGGGTAAGTTGATTAAACAAGGTAGTAAAGTCATTTCCCAGAGTCTGCTCCTCTTTGTACCTTTGAATTAGCGGGTCAAAACACGCTTGCCCCAGCTCTTCATCACCTAACAAATGGAACGTTCGTCTGTTCATATGGACCAATAGAATAAGAATCACTCCTTCGGAATGATTATATAATAAATCTACTCACGCAATCCATAATTTAACAAAATAATAAGTGAATTGCGGATATTCTCACACTGTATCCTGCCGAGCCCGCTTGAGTTCATGCTTCTCTACAACGGAAGAGATCTTGTCATGAACCGCCTTTCGTTTCAAATCCCGGAACCCGATGAATTTCTTCTTCTGCTCACTCCAAATCCGGAACCGGAGCGACTTCAGACTTGTTAACAGTGTAATCGTCTGCACCTTCTGAAGCTGCGGGTTCTGATTGTGAACCTTCTCTAGGTAATAATTAGGCACTCGAGAGCTCAGGTGGTGAATATGATGGAAACCGATATTGCCGGTTATCCAGTGCAGCAGCCTTGGCAGCTTATAGAAGGAGCTTCCATGCATCGCCGCCTGAACATAGTCCCAGTCCTCTTCCGGCTCGAAATAGCTGTCCTCGAATTGATGCTGGACATAGAACAGCCAGATGCCTGCTACACCGGATACGAAGAAGATCGGAAGCTGTACGAGGAGAAATGCCTGCCAGCCTATAGCCCATATCAGCAGGGTAACTGCCGCAGCAATCCCCACATTGGTGATATACGTGTTCATGCGTTCCTTTGGCTTCGCACCTTTGCGATTAAAGCGATAGATAACCAGAAATACATATACGGGACCGATCGTGAACATAATCAGCGGATTGCGATACACCCGATAATAGAACCTGCGAAGCGGGGATGAGGACATATACTCCTCTTCGGTCAGAGTCCAGATATCCCCAGTCCCCCGCCGGTCGAGATTACCATTGGTGGCATGGTGGACCGAATGGCTGTGACGCCACTGGTGGTAGGGACAGAGAGTCAGAATCCCTGTCAGCGTGCCAACAATCTCGTTAGCCGTGCGACTTTTGAAGAATGAATTATGACAGCAATCATGGAAGATGATAAAAGTACGGACGAGGAATCCCCCAGCTACAATGGCAAGAGGTAATGTAATCAGATAAGAGACGGACAGACTCAAATATGCCAGATACCAAAGTACAAAAAACGGAACGAAAGTGTTAATGATCTGCAGGATACTGCGCCGCAGCTGAGGCTTCTCGTAAGGAGCAACCTGCTTGCGCCATCCACCTTGTTCCTTGTTAAACATGCTGATACTTATCCCTCTCTCTTGGAAGCTATATTTTATAGATATTCTCTCTACGTACTACGCCAGACCACGAGAAATGTTTCAATATAGTCTCAGGTAAAATATTCCGTAATCTTATTGAAATAAGTACTCGGGTGCAAAGAGGGGTGTTTGAAGAAGACCTTATCGTCCGTCACCTGCTCCGAGACACTCAGATCATAACCCATCATCCTGCGGACTTTGTCCGCGAAGGACTTGCCTTTGACCAGTATGCCCAGCTCGAAGTCGTGACAGGCACTCCGCTCATTAATATTATAAGAGCCGTGGAACACACAATCAGCCCTGGCGTCATAAGTGATTTTCCAATGGGAGAAGCGTTCTGTCTTACTGTAATCATAGTAGGATACCCCCTTGTGAAAAGGGCCGTACATATGGCTTTGTACCGCGGCCTTATTGGTCGGATGATCGTTCACGTTCAGCGGGTTGCAGATGTTAATATGTTGGGCCTGCTCCTCACTCAGGCTCCCCAGCATCTCCCAGAATGCATTGTCAATCAAATAAGGATTCACAATAATCGTCTCATCTCCCGCATACTTAAGCAGGTCCAGATAATACTGCTGAATCAGATTCACCGGGTTCCCGGGGAAGCTGGCGAATAGGGTGCACTGCTCCTCTCCGAAGCTGCGATCCATCTCCGGATAGTAGAAGTCATCATCCGGATCGAATACCTCTCCGCCCAGCACCGTCCACTGGAATACAAAAATCTGGTTCAGGGAATAAGCCGCAGCCCCCCGGATGCGGAAGCAGCCATCATGCCATTCGTCTTCCTTGCTCGGATAACCGAGCTTTCTTCCATCAATCTCCTCGTTCCCTGCGGCCGTAACTGGATTCTCGAACAAATATTGATCCCCGATATTAATACTTCCCACAATGGACGTAACTCCATCGATCACAAGGAACTTCCGGTGATTAATTACATTCAGCCCCGTTGTAATCTGCTCCTGAACATAATCCTGAAGGAACAGGCCGTGCTCTGGCACCCCGGCGGCGGCAAGCTCCTCTCTCTTGCTCTCCCAATCCACATTGCTGTAACTGGTTGTAAAAGTATTAATAAGCTGACAGCCAGCGGCCTCAAGCTGCTTAGCCAGACTGCTGAAATCACCAAACTTCAGATTGCTGTTATACCCGACGGCCGTAATGCCGTAGTCCACCATGACTCTTACAATAACCCCTCTAGCACGCGCATCCAGCAGTGCCTGAACCACCTTGTTTCCAGAGTTATCGTTGAAGAAAAGCATGACAGACAGGTGAATATACCGCTCCGCCCGGTTGATCTCCTCCAGCAGGACCTGCAGGCAGTCAGGTCCGTTGACGTAGGCATCCACCTGATTGTTCTCCGTCGTTCCTGGAAGGAGAGCACTCAGCCTCCCGAGGTCAAGCTTGTGTACCAGGTAAGCCAGCTGCTCAAGAAGCTGGATGGTTAAGCCTGGCAGATCCTTCAGCTGCTCAGGTGAGGTGAAGAATCCGCCCAGCTCTTGGCGGTACCGGACAGCTTCCTCGAACGGGATATGGGTATCCGCGAATACTTTCGCCAGCTCCGCCCCCTCTACAACCTTTTCAATCGGGCCGCGGGACAAATAGTAGTTCATGAAATTGATCATTCCGTCTTGAAGTTCCCTATCCCACTGATCGATGGATACAATTCCGCTTTGCTTCATTTTTGAACCCTCTCCCCGTGCAATTCGTCATCTTGGTAATATATTAAACAGAACCAACATTTGCTTACCATGTACCCGGGATGAAAGCACAAAGAGACTACGCTCTGAAGTCTGGTGACTTTAGAGCATAGTCTCTTCTAGAATTTCAGGCGCCATCCTTACTCTCCATTGGAGCTGAGGGGTCGCCGTATCCAGCCGCCTTAAGATGCGGATTACTCCGATGGCTTACTTCCCTTTAAGAAAAGCCGCCGCGAACTCGATCGCCTGCACGACCTCTTTTACGAACTGGGCGTTCTCCTTCTCCCAGTTGGCGGGATTGTCCATCTCATATTCCTCCACCCAGTCCTTGAGCTGGGCGGCTGCCTCCTGACGCTGAGCCGGCTTTGCAGCTCCGCCTTTGCCGCGCAAGGCCTGAGCCGCGAACTGCATCGCTTTACAGGTATCTTTTACAAACCCATATTCATCCTTGTCCCACGCCTTCGGGTTATTCATATCGTAGAATGAAATCCATTTCTCAAGCAGCCCGGCTGCTTTTACTGGGTCCATTTTCACATTGGATTGTGCCATTTCAACTTAGCTCCATTCTTTTGTCATATAATAGATAAGATGCAGTTGAGATTTTTACACTTGGGGTACGGTCGTAACTATGGGGAATACTTGGACTTTCGGCCGCTGTTGTCTCCAGATTTCTTGATTTATACTACATTGTGTGTTGAAATCCTGAGACAAAGGCGATCGCTTTCGCTCCTACAGTTCCAAACTTCCCCTCCCTTACGCCTCCCCTGCATGTTATCTTTCTAACTGCGTCTTATATAGATACAGGCCGCACCTGTAATCGCTCCCCTTAGTGTACCACCCCGGCAGGGGAGAATTCGTTATTTTTTTGCATTTTACGGCCGGATGATTTGTAATGTACGTTAGACTGTGTATTATACTTGAAGCATTCATTTAAGAAGACGCGAAGGAGATTTCATTTGAATAAGCCTGAATTTATATATACCTATGCC
>RCUN01000193.1_pt1 | contig 54625 bp, 56 predicted proteins | sample 2166181 | NCBI WGS metagenome assembly RCUN01 (sample SAMN09932603, study PRJNA488358) | compost metagenome | feature: garden; material: soil; isolation source: compost soil in crotononitrile-enriched culture | place: Germany: Experimental Botanical Garden Goettingen | collected 2016-01-27 | reverse complement strand
TCCCAAAGTAGGCGTAACAAAAAAATGCCCAGGCGGGTTATTCCCGGGGGCATTCTTTTTGAAGAAATAACACTACAAATCCGGATCTATAATCCTAGTTCCGCTCAGCAACCATCCGGTTAGTCAGTAAGCCTAATTTCTCAATCTCGATGGTCACTTCATCCCCATTCTTAAGATATACCTGCTTCTCTGGCGGATAACCAAGCACGACGCCTTCCGGTGTGCCGGTGAGAATAATGTCCCCTGGAACAAGCGTCATATGCTGTGAGATGTAGCTAACGATCTCATCGATTCCAAAAATCATATCCGACGTGTTCGAGTGTTGACGGATCTCCCCGTTCACCATACATTTAATGTCCAGCCTGTTCGGATCACCGACCTCATCGGCGGTAACTAGGTAAGGTCCAAGCGGGGAGAACTTGTCACAGGATTTGCCCAGCAACCACTGCGGGGTTCGCATCTGCAGATCACGTGCAGACAAATCATTCGCAGCGCAGTAACCGAACACATAATCAAGCGCCTGTTCCTGCGGAACATATTTGGCTTCCTTGCCGATAACAATGACAAGCTCTGCCTCATAATCCACCTTGTCCGATACTTTGGGAAGAGGAATATCTTCGCCATTAGCTGCAATTGCATTATTGAACTTATTGAACAGAATCGGGTATTCCGGAACCTGGGCATGAGTCTCCTCTGCATGCTTACGGTAATTCAGCCCCACACAGATGATTTTATTCGGATTCGTCACACTTGCCGCCCACTCCAGATCCTGCTCCTGAAGCCATAACGCGGAATGATCGGTCCCCTCGGCAGTCACCTGTTCAATGTAGCCTTCCAGAACGCGCACCGCTTCTTGTCCGCCCTCGATCACTTCATGTACAGAGACCGGAATAGGCGCATCTGATCCTGGAGGAACTATATCCAGTGCTTTCGCTACATTCAGCACTCCACGCTCTGTCAGAATCCCTAACCGTACACCATTCTCCGTTTTGAAATTTAGTAGCTTCAATTACATAGCCTCCTTAAGTATTTTTGCAGGGCAACATCTCTGCCACTGATATGTAAAGGGGTGTCTTCTTTTACGATAGACTGTAGCGCTTTCCCGGGCAAATGACAAGACCGAACTGTGACTAGCCGTCTGCCATACAGATGTACACTCCAAGCGGGAATCAACCTCTCCGGTATTACCAAATTCCAGTATGGGTTAAAACATAAACTATATTGGCACACAAAAAGCCAAAAAACACCGCGCTCCTAATCAGGAGCAGCGGCGTTTTACGATAGTTATATGAGATGAGCTTGTGCTTTACGCTTGGCTGGCCTTGATGGCTTGTTCCAGGTCGTACAGAATATCATCAATCGACTCGGTGCCGATCGATAACCGGATTAAGCCCGGCGTTACACCTGCACTTGCCTGCGCTTCTTCCGTAAGCTGCAGGTGAGTCGTACTTGCCGGATGAATAATCAAGGATTTGGAATCACCGACATTGGCCAGGTGAGAGAACAGCTTCACACTGTGAATCAGCTTGCGTCCGGATTCAATCCCGCCCTTGATACCAAAGGTCAGAATAGCGCCTTGACCTTTAGGCAGATATTTCTTGGCAAGCTCATAAGATTCATGGCTCGGCAGACCCGCATAGCTGACCCATTCCACAGCTTCATGAGCTTCCAGGTACTGGGCAACCTTGAGGGCGTTCTGACTGTGACGCTCCACCCTTAGATGAAGGGTCTCAAGTCCCTGCAGCAGCAGCCATGAGTTGAACGGAGATAACGAAGCCCCTAGATCACGCTGCAGCTGTACACGAGCTTTGATAATATAGGCGAGAGGTCCAACCGCGTCGGTATAGACAACCCCGTTGTAGCTTGGATCCGGCTCAGTCAGACCTGGGAATTTGCCGCTTGCCTTCCAGTCGAACTTACCGCTGTCCACAATTACGCCGCCAATCGTCGTTCCATGCCCGCCAATGAACTTGGTGGCAGAATGAACTACAATGTCAGCTCCAAATTCAATCGGGCGCAGCAGATAAGGGCTTGGGAACGTATTATCCACGATCAGCGGAATGCCGTTCTCATGGGCAATGCCCGCAACCGTTTCGATATCCAGTACATCTCCCTTTGGATTACCGAGGGTCTCAGCATATAAAGCCTTGGTCTTATCGGTAATCGCTGCCCGGAAACTCTCCGGATTGGAGGCATCTACGAAGATAACCTTAATGCCAAGCTTCGCAAGTGTAGTTGAGAATAAGTTATAAGTTCCGCCGTAGAGTGTCGATGAAGATACAATTTCATCCCCTGCACCGGCAATGTTCAGAATGGAGAATGTGATCGCAGCCTGGCCAGAAGAGGTTGCAAGAGCCCCTACTCCACCCTCGAGCTCGGCAATCCGTTTCTCAAATACATCATTCGTCGGATTCATAATTCGGGAATAAATATTGCCGAATTCTTTAAGTCCGAACAGATTCGCAGCATGCTCGGTGTCACGGAAACCATAAGACGTAGTCTGATAGATCGGTACAGCACGGGACTGTGTAGTTGGATCAATTTCTTGTCCACCGTGAATGGCCAAGGTTTCAAAGGCTAGTTTGCGTTCTTCTGACATGAATAAAAATCCTCCTTTTCAAGTAACAAATACCGCGGAATGAATTGCATTTTCCATATTCTCTCACACAATCTGTTATTTGAAAAGACTATTCCGACAAAAATAGTGTGTTTTATTTCCACAGAGACTTATATTTAACTTATCCCCGCGCTTCTACAGCATTACTGAGCTGCCGGGCAGGAGTCTTATCCTCCCACACAGTACTTGGAATCTCCCGTCTAAGCACGGGTGCAACCTCGGCTGCGAACCAGGCTACCTGCTCACGCTGCTCCGCCTCAGTCAGTCCATCCACACTAATACTCAGAACCTGATGCCCAAAGGCAGCTTGATAATTCAGAATTTTCTCGATTACGCTCTCCGGGCTGCCTATAAGGATTGGGCCGTTCTCCACGTTGTCTTCCAGGTCACGGAATGGACGGACGTCATGGGCCGCGGCTGGTCTGGACGTTGTGAAATCATAATAAGGCCGGAACCGCTTAATTGCCTCTTCCTTGGTCTTGGCCAGATAGATGCTGCCCCCGGAGCCGGCCCCGATGACCGCTTTCCTGGGATCATGCCCATAGTAGGCAAGACGTTCGCGATAGTGTTCGATCAGGGCTTTGTATTTCTCCTGGCGATGGATCGTATTGGAGGAATAGAGCGGTTCGCCATACTTCGCGGCAAGCTCGGTAGATAAGGTGCTTGATGCACTTCCATGCCACACCGGAATCGACTTCTGAAAAGGCCGGGGCTGCGTAGTCACATTCTCAAGCGGAGAACGGTAACGCCCATCCCAACTGACATTCTCTTCGCTCCATAGCCGCTTGAGGAGTGCATATCGTTCCGCAAGAGACTCCCATTGTTCTTCAGGGTTAACCCCGAACAGCGGGTAATGGCTGGCATCGTTGCCTTTCCCGATAATCAGTTCAATCCGGCCTTCAGAAAGGTGATCGAGTGTAGCATAGTCCTCAGCAACCCGGACAGGATCAAGCACACTCAGCACGGTTACCGTGGTCAGCAGACGAATTCTTGAGGTCCTGGCTGCAATCGAAGATAGAATTACAGGCGGGGAAGATGCCAGAAAGGGAGAGCTATGTCTCTCCCCTACGCCATAAGCATCATACCCAAGCTCTTCAGCAAGATCAGCTTGCTTCAGGACATTCTGAAATTTCTGCTGCGCGGTTAGCGTCTCTCCGGTCACGGCATTCGGAACATTTAACATCAGGCTCATAAGAGCGATCTTCACTTGATTCCCCCTCCTTCAAAATTGCTATAGCGGATAATGACAAGCAGCAGAATGCCCGCTCCCGATCTCTACTAACTTCGGTGCCTGTTCCCGGCACAGCGCAGTTGCAGCCGGACAACGTGTATGAAACCTGCAGCCTTTAGGCGGGTTAGCAGGGGATGGGATCTCACCTTGTATCGAAGAGAATTCTCTTTTTCTTGCGGGATCTGGCCATGGAATAGATGAGATTAATGCCGCCGTATAATGATGAGCAGGATGGCGGAATAATTCTTCAGCGGGAGCAACCTCAACCAGATTACCGAGGTACATGACACCAATACGCGAAGATACGTGCCTGACAATGTTCAAACCATGTGCAATAAAAACATAAGTCAGCCCCAGCCGGCTCTGCAGCTCCTGCATTAAATTCACAATCTGGGCCTGTACAGATACATCCAGAGCAGAGACCGCTTCATCCGCAAGTATAAAGCTTGGCTGAAGCGCTATAGCTCTTGCTATGCCAATCCGCTGGCGCTGCCCTCCTGAGAACTCATGGGGGTAGCGGCTGGCCCATGCCGGATTGAGGCCGACCCAACCAAGCAGCTCCTCCACCCTGCTCTTGCGCTCTGCGGCGCTTAGCTTCTGATGCACTTCCAAAGGCTCCGCAATGGTGTCTCCAATCGTCCAACGGGGATTAACCGAACCATAAGGGTCCTGGAAGATCATCTGCATGTCGCGCCTGAGCATCTTACGGCGAGCGGACTTCATGCTCGTAAGCTCTTCCCCCTGGAAAAAGATCTGTCCTCCCGTAGCCTTCTCCAGTTGAATCAGGACACGGCCGAGTGTGGACTTGCCGCTGCCGGATTCGCCGACAAGGCCTAAAGTCTCCCCTTTGTGAATAGAGAAAGTCACGTCATCTACGGCATGAATGACTGCTTTCGTCAAACCTAATGCACTCTTGACGGGATAATGCTTGGTAAGCCCAACCACATCAAACAGCAGTCCTTGTTCAGCCTCCGGCAATTCCATCTTGGACTCACCAGCAACCGGTTGAATACCTGTATTCTGCGGTTCTGGATTGATCTTCTCTGATTGAGGAAACAAAAACGACATTTCCTTGAGCAGTTCGTCCGTATGCCAGCATGCAGCTTCATGACCTTCACTACCGATCAGGGAAGGAGTCTCCTCCCTGCACTTAGCCGTAGCCAGCGGGCAGCGTGGATGAAAACGGCAGCCTGACGGAAATTCCGTAACGTTCGGCGGGATACCTTCAATCGTATATAGAGGAGCACTACGGTCGCTGTCCATGGTAGTGATGGAGCGCAGCAGCCCTGCTGAATAAGGATGCCTTGGCTGTGCGAAGAGGCGATCTGCCGGAGCCTGTTCGACAATTCTGCCGGCATACATGACGATCATTCGGTCTGCGATCTCGGCTGCAATACCAAGATCATGGGTAATGAGCAGGATCGACATGCCGAGTTCGGTCTTAAGCTCGCCCAGCAGATGTAGAATCTGAGCCTGAATCGTGACATCGAGCGCTGTAGTTGGCTCATCTGCAATAAGCAGCTCTGGTCCACAGGCCAGAGCCATCGCGATCATCGCACGCTGGAGCATGCCGCCTGATAACTCACTTGGATATTGGCCGAGCCGAAGCTTCGGTTCAGGCAGTCCCACGCGCTGCAGCAGATCCACAGCATGGGCCCTCGCCTCCTTAGGTGTTCGCCTGTCATGACGACGAATCGTCTCCACAAGCTGGGCACCTATTGTAAATACAGGATCGAATGCAGCCATAGGCTCCTGAAAGATCATTGATATTTTTTTGCCCCGCAAGGCCCTAAGCAGGCCGGCAGGGAGTGTCGTTAACTCTTCTCCATCCAGCTTGACGCTGCCCGATTTGATACGGCCGTGTTCAAAATCAATCAACCGCATAATCGCCTTGGATGTGATCGTCTTCCCGCTACCCGATTCTCCCACAAGGCAGACGGTCTCACCGCGGCCAATATGGAAAGACACATCCGATACCGGTTCAAGGAAATTCCCGGATTTCTCAAATTCCACCGACAATCCTTCGATGGCTAGTAATGGTTCCGTCATGGGCTGCCTCCTGCGATTAATACGGAATATTCTAAAGATGCATCATATCTCTTGCGGCCTAACCCATGTAACTTAATCGCCGCTTTTTCTTGGATCCAGAGCGTCACGGACCCGATCACCGATAATATTGACAGACAGCACAAAGAGCGCAATGGCTGCACCAGGAAAGGTACATATCCACCAGGCTACCGTCAAATAACCTCTTCCCTGTGACAGAACGGTCCCCCAATCGGGAATTTCCTTAATCACTCCCAGCCCCAGAAAACTAAGACCTGAACTTGTTAATATGGAGGTGCCAATACCGACTGTAGCCATGACCAGGAACGGGGACAACGAGTTGGGAAGGACATGCTTCAGAAAGATACTAAGCCCTGAGCTCCCGATGGAACGTGAAGCCAGCACATAGGGCTTATTCTTGACCGTCAAGACCTGACTTCTCATCACTCTTGCGTAATTGGGAATAACGCCCGCTGATACCGCCAGTACAATATTGAACAGACTGGGTCCAACGGCGGCTGCGATGGCCAGGGCAAGCAGGATGCCCGGGATGGACATCAGGATTTCGATAAGCCTCATTACAATGACGTCTACCCATCCCCCGGCATATCCGGATAATGCGCCTATAGTTCCCCCAATACCACCCCCCACAATAACGGAAGCGACTCCGATAAGCAGCGAATCCCGGGCACCGTATATAACCAGACTGAAGACGTCCCTTCCAAAATAGTCCGTTCCGAGCAGGTGGACCGTTCCGGGAGGCTGAAGTAGTTGATCGAGATTCATGGTCTCAGGTGAATAAGGTGCTATCCACTGGGGCACAATGGCAGACACGGTCATAAATACGACGACCAAGCAAGCAGCATATAAGAAGACTGAGGATGCGCTAATGCGCCTCAATGACACACGCGCCTTCCAGTTTATTTTCCAAATAGGCTTAAGCGCCGTTGCTTCCTTCATCTAGACTCCTCCCTTAAGCTGCGAGCGTCTAACCCGGGGATCGATAAACGAATACGAAATATCTACGATAAGATTGGTCAAGACGTAGATCATGGCTGTGAAAAAGATAACCCCCTGCACAACCGGGATATCCTTGGACAGGATGGCGTCCGCTAATATCCTTCCGATTCCCTGCCGGGCGAAGACGGTCTCGGTAACCACAGTTCCGCTGAGCAGCTCCCCGACCGTAAGTCCAATCATGGTCAGTGCCGGAATAAGGGAGTTGCGCAGAGCATGACCGTACATAACAGACCTCTCAGAGAGCCCCTTGGCCCGCAGCGTCAAAATATACGGCTCTCCGAGCACTTCAAGCATCGTATTACGCACCATCCGGACGATGAATCCTGCACCGACGAGTCCCAGGGTGATCCCTGGAAGAACCAGCGTCTTCCAGCCCTCAGAGCCCATAGCAGGGAACCAGCCAAGCTGGATGGAGAACAGCAGCAGAAGCAGAATTCCCGTCCAGAACGCAGGCATCGAGATTCCGAACAGCCCAATGAACCGGGCCGCGAAATCTATGACACCATTCCGGTGTATGGCGGAGAGTACACCAAGAAGAATTCCTACGACCAGCGACACCGACACACTAACAAGAGTAAGGGTCAACGTAGCCGGGATATGCTCCAATATCTTCGGAAGGACCAAATCCCCATTCACTCTGGATACCCCAAAGTCACCTTGGAGCAGATGTGTAAAATACCTGTAGAACTGGACATAGAACGGTTGGTCTAGCCCAAGGTGGCTCTTCAGGCTGGCGATGGCCTCCGGTGAGGATGCATTGCCGTCAAGCATGATCAGCACCGGATCACCGGGCAGCAGGTACATAATAATGAACACCAGCATCGATGAGCCAAGAACAACAAGCAAGGAGGATAGCAGACGCGTTGCGATGGCTCCAGTCATATGATTAGCTCCCTATTGTCTATTTGCGTATAGTCACGTCGTAGAACTGCGGATAGCCCAGGAGATCGAACTTCAATCCTTCTACGCTGCTCGAATGGGCCACGGTATAAGGAAACACATAGATCGGAAGTACGAGGGCATTCTTGATAACATACTGCTGAATCTGTGCATAGATCGCTTTCCGCTTCTGCGGATCGGTCTCTTGATAGCCTTGATTAAGCAGCTTGTCGATCTCAGGGTCATTCAGCTTCACGAAATTGGTACCGCCCTTGCCGTATACTCTGTCCGAACGGAATAGATTGCGCAAAATATCCGGGTCAGCCTTAACCTGGGAATTACCGAACAAATCATATTCGCCTTGGGTCAGCGGCGTAACGGTATCCTTGGTAATCGTCAGCTTGACGTCCACGCCGACCTGCTTCAGCTGCTGCTGGACGATGGCAGCGATATCATTGCGCTTCTCCCGGTTGGGTGAAGGCTCAAGGTACCGAAGCGTCAGCTTCTTGCCGCCCTTCTCACGGATGCCATCTGCCCCTTTATTCCAGCCGAGTTCAACCAGCAGCTGGTTCGCTTTCGCTGCATCAGCTTTCACACTATTCTCGAGTGAGGCATCATAACCAAGTATGCCAGGGGTTAGAACGGACCAAGCCCGTTGGTACGTGCCCAGGTACAAGGTCTTCACAATCGTATCTACATCCACAGCGGATCTCACAGCATCGCGCAGCTTGGGATCGCTCCAAGGGGCATTACTTGTATTGAAGTAAAGAGTGAACGGTGTACCATTGGTAACAGCCGTATCCAGCTTGATGTTGGGATCGTTCTTCAAGGTCAGAATGTTCTGCGGGGGTACTGTCTCTGCGGCAAGCACCTGTCCGCTCTGGACACTGCCGATCCGGGTTGCTTCTTCAGGCACAATTTTGAAAGTCAGCTTATCCAGATGAGAAGCTCCTTTGTTCTCTGCGATCGGCGGTCCCCATGCATATTCCGGATTCTTCTCAAGTACAATCTGATCGTTCTCGGACCAGCTTACGAACTTGAACGGGCCTGTTCCCACAGGGTGCTTGCCGTATTGTTCACCATACTGCTGAAGTGCCTTAGGTGAGGAGATCCCCAGAAAAGCAGAGCTTAAACCGCTAAGCAGCGGCTCAAAGGGTTCCGTGAGGTTCACTTTGATCGTATCATCGCTAACTACCTCGGCGGATTCGTACGGTCCAATAAGAGAGCGCGCCTGCCCGGTTAAGGTCTGGGTATGGTCAAAGTTGGCCTTCACCGCTGCAGCGTTAAAAGGAGTTCCGTCATGGAACTTAACATTGTGGCGCAGCTTGAAGGTATAGCTCTTCCCATCCGCGGACTTCGTCCAGCTCTCAGCCAGCCATGGCTTGAAGGTGCCGTCAGGCAATTCGGACACCAAGCTGTCAAAAATATTACGGAATACCCTGTGAGATACGGCGAAGCCGCTCTTGCCAGGGTCCAGAGAATCCGGTGATGTCGCCAGCGCAAAAGTCAGTTCTCCACCTTCTGAAGAACTGCCACTGCTCCCTTCGGCTGCAGCCTTGGCCGTTCCGATGTCACTCGTCCCCTTACTTGAAGCGCACCCGGTAAGTACAAGAACGAATGCCGCGGATATTAATACATATTTCATCCAATGCGAAGGTCTTCTCTTGTTCAATATGATCTCTCCCTTTTGACAAGTTTGAATAGGAACAGCCACTCACTACTTCACATATCTGTTAGGCTTGGGGCACCCCGTCCTGGGTGGACCCGGCTGCTAGCGCCTCTTTGATCCGGTTAATCTGACCGATATGATGATGCACATGTCTGATGAACCCGGATATGATTGCTGCCGCTGTTACCGTCTCCCCTTTGAAATTCACTCCGGTCTTCTCCCAGTCACCTTCCGTCAGGCGTCCAAACAGCAAGCTGTTATACTGAAGCAGCGACTGGTAGACATTCAGTATCTCGTCACTACTGCTCTCGTTCGCCTTCTGACCGTATACCCAGGCATCCTGATTGAAAGCCGGCAGCTGAGCCGTCGTGCCTGCAAGAACATCACGAATCCGGAAGGACACAACGAGATTGTGATCAGCCAGATGGGCCAGTACTTCCGTTATGCTCCATGATTCGGGTGCTGATTTCCATTTCAGTTCCTCAGGGCTCAAGCCTTCCACGGCTTGTGTTAATACTCGGTAAGTATCCAGATAGTCTGGAATATGGATAATACTCATGGTAAATTCCTCCCAAAATATAATTTTTATTTAACTCATAGAATTAGTCGGATTTAGTGCAGTGCTATATAAGCTGACCTTAAACAGACCCATAGGCAAGAGTGTGAAATGACTCTGAACAAGCGAAGCGTTCGCCTACAAGTTTTCTGAAAGAAAGCTACATCGGAAGCATATTCTTAGTGACCAGAATTCTACCTTATAAATTTAATAAAGAAATCGCTTATTCACTTCAAGCTTGGCTCCAGCACCGAAGAGGACTCCCATACCGTACTCGGGATTTCCCGCTTCAGCACAGGAATAACCTCAGCTGCGAAACGTTCAACCTGCTCCAGCTGCTCAGCCTCGGTCAATCCGTCTACACTGATGCTGAGCACTTGATGCCCGTAGGCCTTGTGATACTTCAGAATTTTCTCAATAACGCGATCTGCACTTCCTACTAGGGCAGGACCATTCTCAATATTGTCCTCAAGGTCTTTGAAAGGGGATTGGTTATGCTTGGCAGAATCCGTGGATTGGAAGGAGTCATAGTAAGGACGATATCTACGGACAGCCTCCTCACTCGTATTCGCAAGATACAAGCTGCCTCCACCTGCACCGACAACAGCGGCTTTGGGATCATGTCCATAGTAGGCCAGGCGCTCGCGGTAATGGTCAATCAAGGCTTTATACTTAGCCATAGGGTGAAAGCTATTTGAAGAGAAGATCGGCTCCCCGTATTTCGCTGCAAGTTCCGTAGATCTCGTGCTCGATGCGCTGCCGTGCCACACCGGAATCGTTGTCTGAAACGGTCTCGGCTGTGTTGTAACCTGATCAAGTGGCGTACGGTAGCGTCCCTCCCAGCTGACATCCTCTTCCCTCCATAAACGTCGCAGCAGTTCATACCGCTCGGCAAGAGAGTCCCACTGCTCCTCTTCGGTAATCCCGAAGAGCGGATAATGACGCGGATCATTTCCTTTGCCAATAATCATCTCCAGTCTTCCTCCCGAGAGGTGATCGAGCGTAGCATAATCCTCGGCTACCCGAACAGGGTCAAGCACACTCAGAACGGTCACAGTACTAAGCAAGCGAATCCGTGAGGTTCTTGCTGCTATGGCTGTCAGCACTAACGGCGGAGAAGAGGATAGAAAAGGAGCACCGTGACGCTCGCCAACTCCATATGCATCAAATCCAAGCTTCTCAGCCAAAACTGCCTGGTTCAGCACGTTCTGGAATTTCTGCTGGGCAGTCAATGTCTCCCCGGTTACTGAATTAGGAATGTTCATCATCAGGCTGAACAGGGCAAATTTCATTCTATCTAATCCCCTTTAGATATTAATTTTTACTGTTTATAGGAACCCCAAATTCCGCCTTGAGTGCCAGTTTTCTAAAATAATCAAAGTTCTGGTTAGTGTCCCTCCATACCTCCGGCTGTGCACAGATAAGCTCGCTCCTGTCAATTTCATAACCATAAACTGGACGTGCCGACTTCCTTCTTCGCATGGCTGTAGACTCCCTTCCTTCACAGAGATCAGTATTTCAACGCTTAAGAGCGCTAAAGAACTCGTATAGACTTAAGGATTCCCACTTACTCCTGCTGGCAGTCCTCTGGTTAAAGCTCCTCCCCGCTTCTCCTTCATGGCCTCAAATACGAACTGTACATGAAGCTTCGCACCCAAGGTAAGTATCGACTCATCCAGTTCGAACTTCGGGTGGTGAATCGGATAGACCGGATTGTAACCTTCTCGCGACGAGCCTAGAAAAGCGAATGTACCCGGAATCTGATCGGTATATAGTGCGAAATCTTCTCCAGCCAATATCGGTCTAAGCTCCTTGATACCGAGCTTCCCGAACACAACATGTCCGGCTTGTTCAGCCAAGTGGCGCACATGACTATCGTTACTCAGCAAAGTTCCGGTACGCTGAACCACCTCAGACGTACCTCCATGCTGCAGTGCGATCACCTCCGCTGTTCTTTGAATCTTGTGGGTGATTTGATCTACTACAGCCGGATGAAAGGCCCGGAATGAACCCTTAATCTCACTTTTATCCGCGATGGCATTCAGCACAGTACCCGCATTCAATGTTCCAAAAGACAGCACCACAGGCTCCAGCGGATCCACAATGGTTGTCATGGCCAGCTTAATCTCATTGATGAATTGGGCCGCCATCAGGATTGCATCTGCTGCCAGGTGCGGCGAACTGTGGTGCCCACTCACGCCATGAAAGCGAACCGTGAAATGAGAGGAAGCCGCCATGGCCTCCTTCTTGTGCAGCCCGAGCGTTCCAGCCGGCAGATCCGGCCAGACATGCATGGCGAAGCACATGTCCACGCCCTCCAAGATGCCGGCCTCGATCATGTCCCGGCCGCCGCTGATCAGGCGGCCGTCAGACTGAAGCTGCTGCGTGCCCTCCTCCGCCGGCTGGAACACGAACTTCACCGTACCGTGAAGTTCGTCCCGGAACCGGCTGAGCGCTTTGGCTGCGCCAAGCAGCATGGCTGTATGGGCATCATGCCCGCAGGCATGCATGATGCCCGCGTGGCGGGAGCTGTATTCTGCTCCCGTCTCCTACTGGATAGGCAGGGCGTCCATATCCGCCCTCAGCAGAACCGTCCGGCCTTCCCTGCTTCCGTGAAGGAGGCCGACAACCCCGCTGCCGAAGTGGCGGCCGACATGCCGCTGCACTTCAAGACCATACTGCTCAAGCAGCTCGGCTACCATGCCCGCAGTTCGCGGAACATCAAACAACACCTCCGGATGCTGATGAATATCCCGGCGAATCAAGGTAAGCTCCTCCTTCAGTGTATCGATGTAAGCAAGAATAGGCGCTGTGTTCATCAGCTGTTCACTTTTTGCTTGGCATACCGGTTCTCAGGAATAGGAACCTCCAGATTCCCCCTCAGCGTATCCGCTTCGTAATCCAGTCTGTATAGTCCGCGTTCTTGCAGAATAGGAACCACCAGATCCACAAAATCGCTCAGTCCGCTTGGCAGCTCGGAATGAATAATGAATCCGTCAGCAGCTCCCTCTTCATGCCAGGTCTGGATTTTATCTGCAACCTGCTCCGGTGTTCCGATAAATCCGGTTCTCGGAGTTGCGGACTGCAGGGCAACCTGACGAAGCGTTAAATTCTGCTCTTTCGCCTTTTGCTTGATCTTATCTGTTCCGCTGCGGAAGCTGTTGGAGCCAAAGTCACCCAGCTCCGGGAACGGCTCATCCAGCGGATATTGCGAGAAGTCATGATGCTCGAAGAACCGGCCCAGATAATTAAGGGCATTCTCTATGGTCACAAGCCCCGCGAGCTCCTGATATTTGCGCTCCGCCTCTTCTTCCGTTCTGCCTACAATCGGCCCGATTCCCGGCAGAATGAGTATGTCCTCCGGCGACCGTCCGAACCGGACAGCCCGCTCTTTCACATCCTTATAGAATGCCTTCGCTTCCTCAAGGGTCTCCTGCCCGGTGAATACGGCATCCGCTTCTTTGGCGGCCAGATTCTTCCCGTCTTCAGAAGAGCCGGCCTGGAAGATCACCGGCTGCCCCTGCTTGGAGCGGGCAATATTCAGCGGTCCCTTCACCGAGAAGAACTCTCCCTGGTGGTTCAGCGTATGCAGCTTCTCCGGATCGAAGAAGACTCCCGACTCTTTATCCCGAACGAACGCATCATCTTCCCATGAGTCCCATAATCCTCTGGATACCTGCAAATATTCTTCAGCGATCTTGTAGCGCTGTGGATGGGAAGGGTGCTCTGACCTGCCGAAATTCAGAGCCGAGCCCTCCAGCGGGGAGGTGACCACGTTCCAGCCTGCACGACCGCCGCTGATATGATCCAATGAAGCAAATTGCCTGGATACAGTGAAAGGTTCGCTATAAGAGGTTGAAAGGGTTCCAACCAGACCAATTCGTGAGGTGACTGCAGCAAGTGCTGATAGAATCGTAATGGGTTCAAAGCGGTTCAGGAAGTGAGGAATGGATTTCTCGTTAATATATAGACCATCGGCAATAAAGACCAGATCGAACTTACCCTCTTCTGCCTTTAATGTCTGCCGTTTATAGAATTCAAAATTTACACTGGCGTCTGTTATCGCCTCCGGGTGCCTCCACGAGGATACCGAACCTCCTACTCCGTGTACAAGTGCGCCGAATTTTAATTTTTTAGAACTAGCCATTAACTTCTCCTCCTTCTGTAAATATAATTTCTATAATTCCGATGAGTTAAATCGTATTTATGGCGATAACTATACCACCCAATTTTTCCCTTCGTCAATCAGGCAGCTAATCAACTCTTTCTATTCATTAATAGATAACTTTGATATGAATTTATTTAATGAAGCAGCGCTTCTCTCCCGGCCGCCAGAAAAGCTTGGGCAAGCGAGGTGCTCTCCCCTATACGCGAAATAATATGGGTGTGCAAGGCATTGCCCGAAATCTCGGGAACTGGAACGGGTATCAGCCTGCCTTCTTGAACTTCCTTCTGCGCACACAGCTCCGGCAGGAAGCAGATCCCTGCACGGTTCATGACGAGTTTCTTGGCAGTCTCCAAATTATCAACCTGGTAGTTAATCCTTGGCGGCTCTGTCAAACTTTCAAAGGAGCGCTGGATTCTAACCCAGTCCAGTGAACCGCATTCAAAAAAGATAAACGGCTCATTGCTGAGAAGCTCGGCGGACACGCTCTCAAGCTCTGTAAAAGGATGTCCTTCATAGACAAATAACTTTATCGGGTCCTCTAACAACTTCACGGAATGAATTTGAGGATGAATCACATTTCTAACGAGCCCCAGATCGCTCTCGTTACTCAGAACACGGCGAAGAATGTAATCACTCGCAGCAGTTGTGAGCCTGATATTGACTTCCGGGAACTCCTCTTTAATCCTGGGGAGAATCTGCGGAATTATATAATTAGATACCGAGATCGTACAATCAATTCTCAGTTCACCCGTTACTTCTGTCGCCCGGTGCAGGTGCTGCTTGGAGCTTTGGTAGATACGGAGAATCTGCTGCGCATCCGGCAGAAATCGCTGACCCTTGTCGGTAAGATTGATTTTCTTGCCCAGTCGGTCGAATAGCTGGCAGTCCAAATCACGTTCAAGTGATTGAATTCGGGCTGTTACCGAAGGCTGTGACAAGAATAAAGCATCCGCTGCCTTATTAAAACTTCCGTAGTGAACGACGTACACAAATGCCTCAAGATTATCTAGGTTCATCCTTTCAGACCCTCCCTTATTAACAATACACATTTAACATATTAGTTAACTCGGATTTAAATGTGCATGTCTTGGTTTAGGGACGAGTATACGGCACTCTGCTGCCAGCGTCAATTAGAAATCTCCTTATTTTTCTATTAACCTTGCTTGTGAGTTGGCAGAAGTAATATGATATAAATAGGTCTTAAGTCCAATCCAAAATGAGGTGTCATCTGTGGGATTCAAAGGTAGGATTGCCGCAGTTTCAATTACATTCTGCTTTCAAACCCTATTTGTTCTCTACGATGTATATAAGTATGGGCGCCTTGATGCTTTAGTGCTGGCAGGTTATCTGCTGACCCTGCCCACTGCTTACTGGGCTGGCTTTCAATTTGACAGGATTAAAGCCGAATCTGAGAAGGATCCGCTCACTCGTCTATATAATCGGCGATATGTATTGGATTCTTATCCCAGGCTTACGATGCGTGCCAGCAAACAACTAGGCAAGCTGTTCGTGCTCATGATCGACTGTGATAATTTCAAAACGATCAACGACAAGTTAACGCATGAGAAAGGAGATCTTGTTCTTCAAAGGATCGCAGCTCTCCTCAGAGCACACACCCGTTCTACCGATATCGTATCCCGCTGGGGCGGTGACGAGTTCCTGGTTATCGGTGAGTATAATGGATCGGAAGCACTAACCGCTATGCTGAAGAGGATTGCAGGTGAACTTGAGAGCCTGTCTCTTGAAATGGGTATTCCAATTTCTGCCACAATTGGATCAGCCGTATACCCGGATGACCATCATCACATTAATGAACTGATTAAGATTGCAGACAGAGAGATGTATTCCTATAAACCTCGTACGAAGGAAGAGGATGCATTCCTAGCCTATGATCTGACTCGACAACTTTGATACTACACTACCAGAAAAAGACGCTCCCTGAGTTCCTCATTCAGGAGAGCGTCTTCCTTTTATTTTAAACTTATAAACGTTTAATGCTATAAACGAGTTTTCCTTCCGAATCGGTAGAAGTGAACTCTGCCTCCGTAAGCTCTGTCAACTGCTCGAATACAGGAACGGCCACGAACTGCCAGTCGCTGATATAAAAGCGGATGTATCCGCCATCCGGGTCCAGTTCTGTACGTGCCAGATCATACGTTTTGGGCGGTGCAACCGGATCAAGTCCGAGCCGGTCGCTGATCCTTACTTCAATAGGGTGACCGTGCCATTCTATCAACTTGTTAACCATGATAGGGTCCATTCGTTATGCCTCCTTCATCCGGCAGCTGCCTGCATCCTCTTGTGGAATCACCTGCAGAGAGTATCCATTGAGCCAATCCCAGCACGGGGAATTTAATTGGGGGTCTATGAAGGTCAGAAATTGGTCTTCGGTTTCGCAGACTGTGAGGCCTTTGCCTTCGGCGACGGCTATGAGAAGTCCATCCTGCTTCTTCAGTTCCACGTACCAGCTGATATGCTCATCCAGCCCGGCAAGCTCATCTTCAATAATGCCCTGCATATCTGGATGCTCTTCCTCAGTGGTTATAAAGATCAGATCCCAATTTATCTGACTGATTTTCACAGAAGATCCCCCCTTGACTTGTCATTCTTTAAGCAGGTTTTGCCCTGCTGCTTGTAATGTCACTGAACATTCCGGAGTAGTTCGTGACTTCACCGGTATCATCCTTAACAGCACTAATCGTTAACCATTCGAGATATATTTCTCCGTTCTTCTTACGGTTCCATATTTCCCCCTGCCAATATCCATGTGCACGAATGTTCTCCCACATATCGTTATAGAACTCCCGCGACTGCTTTCCGGATTTAAGAACACTCGGCTTCTTACCGATTACCTCGGCCTCAGTATATCCAGTTAATTTAGTGAATGAAGCATTAACGGAAATAATCGTTCCCTTCTCATCCGTAACCATGATACCTTCCACGGTATTCTCGATAATCGAGGCGGACAGTTCGAGCTTCTCCTGATAGAACATCCAGATTACCAGGATCAGGCTGGCAAGTGCAACTTCAGACAAAGCCATGAATCCAATTGCATAATGTCCGGTTGCCTTGAATAAGAGGGTAAGCATCAGCGGCGGGAAGAAGCCCCCGAGTCCGCCCATAGCAGAGATGATTCCGTTCGCGATCCCCGCTTGTTTGGTGAAGTAGAGCGGTACCAGCTTGAAGATGGCTCCGTTCCCGGTTCCTGCACAGAAGGCTACGGTCAGACAGCCGACCGAATACCAGGCGAGTGTAGGTGCGAATGAGAGCAGTACGGCTGATCCCGTAAGACCCGCGAATACGAGAATGAGCAGCTTATAAGGGTTCATGATGTCACCCAGTTTACCTCCGATTGGGCGCATCGCGGTAGCCAGTGCGATAAAGCCGGCTGTACGAAGACCAGCATCCACCTTGGACAGATTGAAGTAACTGACCAGGAAGTTAGGCAGGTACACGGTGAAAGCAACGAATGAACCAAAGGTTATGAAATAGAACAGACATAATAGCCACAGCTTCCGATTGCGCGAGACTTCCTTCACCTGCTTAACAAGTGAAGTCTTAACCTTCGCCTGTGGTTCCTTACGGTCACCGAGCATAAAGTTCAATACAGCCATTCCGATCAGCAGGATTCCGTATACCAATACGGTCTTGGACCAGCCGATTTGATTGGCGACTAGTGGAGCTCCGAATGTGGAGAAGGCCGTTCCGATATTGCCCACCCCGTAGATCCCATTCACAAAACCATGCTTTTCCTTGCCGTAATATTTAGGGAGCGAAGTTACTCCGACCGAGAATACAGCTCCTGATGTTCCCAGGAAGAATCCGCCAATGATCAGGTCCCAAAATGAATCTGCCTGGCTGACCCAGTACAGCGGAATGAGCAGCAGTACGAAGCTGAAAGCGAACATTCTGCGTGCGCCAATTACATTCGTCCAATAGCCGAATGGCACCCTCATAATGGAGCCCATTAGCACAGGAACTGCCGTTACCCAAGTTAGCTGGGTAGCGGTTAGATGAATATCCTCCTTGATGAAAGGCATTAATGACGACAGAATGACCCAGACCATGAAGCCGGTAATCAGACTGACAGTCTGTAGAGGAAGTTGGAATTTTCTAATATTCATTTGACGTCACGCTCCCGAAAATAGATCCATAAAGCAATTGGAAACAACACAATGTTAAGTACAGCAAAGATTACAACACGCTCATAGCGATCATAGAAATAGGAATTTACTGCCTGCTGGGTACAAATAATATTAAGCAGCAGTACGAAGCAGAGCAGAATGACACCACGGTAACTACGTTTCATACCGTTTCACTCCCGTCGCATAGATTGCTCCCTGCTCTTTGGAGAGCACCACTTCAGGTAGGGGACGCTGCGGAGGACCCGCCGTTGGCTTCCCTGTCTTCACATCGAAGAATCCATGATGGCAAGGACATACCAGCCTGCCCTCTTCCTTGCTCCAGAACACTGGACACTTGAGATGCGTGCACGCATTCTGATAGGCTTTGAACTCATTCTCTCCCAAACGGACCAGCAGTGCAGCATCATGCTCGCCAGGGTATGCAAATTCAATCGCTTCCCCAATTTTCAAGTCATTCGCGTTAGCTAGCTTTTGCTTCGGATGGGACTTGCTGCCAAGTCCGGTTAATTCCTTCACTGCGAGTGCTCCCCAAGGCATGGTGGACACCGCGAAGATTCCTGCCGCGCCTACCATCGTCTTCATGAACCCGCGGCGGTCCAGTCTCCGCTCTCCGGCCTTGCGGATATTATGGGTATAGTTATTCTCATCAAACGGAATCTTATCATTGTTATGCTTGGTACGATTGATATCTACTTTCTTGTTATTCTTAATATCCTCACCCATGTGAATCCCTCCTTCTTCAGCGGTACATTCTTGATCAGAACAACTTCTCTGTGCCTTGTAAAATGCCCGGAAGGTTGATCTTCACGTGGGTCTCCCCTTCGAGCGGGTTCTCCGGCAGCCGGGAAGACATCCATTTACCCAGCCGGTGTTTCTCCTGCTTGGCAGCGAACTCTTCCTCCGTAATCCATTGGAGCGTATTGGTCGGGCAGACCGAAGCACACATCGGAGGAATACCCTCTTTGGTACGGTCATAGCACAGATCGCACTTGTACATCAGGTTCTGTTCTTCGTCAAATTTAGGAATCCCGTAAGGACATGCAATCGTACAGTTTTGACATCCAATACATTTCTCAACGAGTGCTGAGAGAACAGCACCTTCTTCAGTCACTTGAATCGCCTGTGCCGGACAGCTGCGCGCACATGCTGGGTTAACACAATGCAGGCACATCAGCGGAATGGTCTGACGGTTCACTAGTGGATTCACATCATATACATAGTTACGATTGCGTTCATCATGTCCGCCGCACTGCGTGCAGGCAGCGAGGCAGCTTCGGCAGCCGATACAATTGTCCATTTCAATATAGAGCAGCTGTTTCATCATAGGTGAACGGCCTCCTTCTCTGCCTTCTTACTGCCCGCTGTACCCGCCTGTTGATTCGGGCGTTCAGCCCCAAGCTTATCGATCTCAGCCGCACATACTTTGAACTCCGGCATCCTTGACATAGGGTCAAGTGCTGGAATCGTGAGCAGATTCACTGAACCTTCATGACCAAAATGGTACGGTACGAACACGGTATCCTTACGGATCGCTTCCGTAATCTTTACTTTATATATACACTCACCACGGCGCGTTCTAAGCCGAACTCTTTCTTCGTGCTCAATTTCATACATCGCAGCCGTCTCAGGGTGAACTTCGACATAAGGTTCAGGACACATATCTAGTAAGAATGGAATTCGTCTGGTCTGGTTACCGGATAAGTAATGGTATACGACCCGGCCAGTAGTTAAGCGAAGCGGATAGGCTTCATCCGGTTCCTCAGCAGGAGGACGGTATGGCAGGGCGCACAGCTTTGCTTTGCCATCCGGATGATAGAATTTCTTATCGAGGAACATATGCGGTGTTCCGGGATCATTCTCATCCTTACAAGGCCAGAAGACACCATTTTGCTTCTCGATTTTGTCCCAGGTTGCTCCGTAGTAATCCGCATATCCGCCTTTGGAAGCCAGCCGGAATTCGTCGGCTACGTCTTTGGCTGTCTTCAAATGACTGAAGTATTTACCGCGGCCCAGCCGTTCAGCCAGCTCCACGGCGATCTGCCAGTCGGGCTTGCTCTCACCCAGAGGTTCCTGGGCCTTGTTGATTTTGATGATACGGCCTTCAAGGTTCGTTACGGTTCCTTCATCCTCTGACCAGGTCACGGATGGTAGAACCACATCTGCGAATTCAGCCGATTCGGACAAGTACATATCCGAGCAGACCATGAAGTCAAGTTCCTTCAGCACTTTCCGAACATAATTCAGGTTCGGCGCCGATACAGCCGGATTGGAGCAGAGCAAGTACAGTCCCCGAATCGTCTTCTGTTCCATTAACTCGAACATCTCATAGGCGGACACCCCAGGCTGCGGCATTTCCTCTGGTGTGATCCCCCATACCTTACATACTTCTTCCACATGTTTCGGATTCGTGAGCTTGCGATAGCCTGGCAGCAGATCCGATTTCTGACCGTGCTCACGGCCGCCTTGCCCGTTGCCTTGACCGGTAAAGGTAGCTACCCCCGACTTCGGCCGGCCGATCTTCCCGGTAACGAGCGGCATATTGGTATAACCGGATACATTGTCGGCTCCCTTATGCTGCTGCTCGATTCCCCGCGCAAAGAGGACAACCGCTTCCGGAGCTTTGCCGTAGATCTCAGCTGCGCGAATCAGCTTCTCTGGAGCAATCCCCGTAATCTCACTTGTATACTCTGGTGTGAATTCCTTCACGACCTCTGCCATTTCTTCAAATCCGCCTGTGTGCTCGCGGATGAAATCCTCATCTGCATATCCACCTTGAATGAGCAGGTTCACCATACAGTTGGCCAGCGCCAAATCCGTACCCGGACGCAGATCCAGATGAATGTCTGCTCTTCTTGCAATCGGCGTCTCACGTGGATCGGCTACAATGAGGTAACCGCCGCGGCTTTGAACTTCCCATACTCTGAACATGGACGTAGGGTGACATTCTGCTGTATTGCTTCCTGCTATGAAGAGACAATCTGTCTCATGCAGATCCGTCCAAGGCAGGGTTGATCCCCGGTCCACCCCGAAGGTGCGAAGGAATCCTGCCGCAGCGCTTGACATACAGAATCGGCCGTTATAATCAATGTATCTGGTCTGCAGGGCCACACGGGCGAACTTCCCGGTAAGATAGCATTTCTCATTCGTCATGGATACTCCACTGAAGACGGACAAGCTGTCTTTACCATACTCCGCCTGCATCTCCTTGAACCGGCGGGCAATCAGATCATAGGCTTCATCCCAGCTGGCTTCCCTGAAGCCTTCCTTAGTTCCCTTCAAAGCCGGATTGTCCCGGATAAGCGGCTTCAGTATGCGGTCTGGATGATTCGTCTGCTGATAGGCGGTTACGCCTTTCGGACACATTTTCCCAAGAGTTACCGGCCAGTCATAACGGGGTTCAACCCCAATAATCGTGTTCGATGAAGTATCGACGCGCAGGTTCATCCCGCACTGCATCCCGCAGTAGGAGCAGTGTGTAGGAACCAGCTTCTCACCTGGGTGAACCTTGTTCTCGATAACCTTAAAGAATTTATCCTTTGGCATTCTGGTTGGCCTCCTTCACAGGGATCTTGTGTGTCTGAATGCCAGTGAACCTGGACATCCGGTATTTACGGCGGCAAGGCAGGCACAGCTCAGCAAGATGATATCCCTCTTCTGTCTGGAATTTGATGTCGTTCTGTCCAAGCACATGAATTACATCGCTCGACTGCTCGGCGGAGACAAATCCGGTACCGCACACAGCACATTTCTTCGTCTCCTGCTCCGCATAATGCTCACGGTAATTCCTCGCAAATACACTGAGCGGGCGGAATGGAATATGAGCGAGCTTGCCAAACGGTATATAGATCATGGTCATAATAACCGACCACTGATGAATCAGAGTAATAATCGGATGCCCCTTCCCGTGAAGGAACATATTGGAGAAAGTGAGTGCAAGACCTGTAATACATACGAACAGCAGTAGATAGAGCGGCAAAAAGTCATAAGCAAATGACTGTTCAGCTCTTGCCTGCATGTTCTTGACTCTGCGGTACAGAGCCATGCATACCCCGCCAATGACCATAAAAGCGGAGATATTCAGAGCGTTATAGAACAGGTAACCCAGCAGCCCATCCGCCTGAATGTGCAGCACATCGATCCCGAAGAAAACTACCCAGTAGTATCCGTTCTCTGCCATGGTGAAGTACATCCACCCGAATACAAGCGGGAATGTAACCAAGCAGGAAATGATGCATCCCCAGCCAAGCAGCACGTGCTGAGTCCAGCGGTACCAGCCCCGGTTCCAGATGAATTTGTAAGTCACCAGATGATTGGCCGCTGTCTTCGGTGTACTCTTCCTAAAGAGCAGCTTGATCCCCTTTTTGATGATGATCTTTGTTGGAGGTCTTTCCCCCCAAGCAATAAACCGATAGAAAAACCCACATATAAATACCAACGTTCCTACCATGTAACCGTATAAGGCCAAATCCACATGTGTAAAAAATCGTGAGCCGATATAGATCAGCACCAACAGACCTAACACGGTCAGAAATACCGATTTTGCAAATTTGGAAGCGAATGCCCGATCCATCTGTTCATATCCCCTTTCGCGCCTGTTCCTCGGAACCTCAGGTTCTCTCTTCAGCCGCTTCATTCACGCACTATGCTTCTTTCTTATTCATCATAGCTTGAATACCGGGAACACGTTATCGGGGGAATACCTGATATTTAAGGGGGCAATTCCCTTACTTGACGGCATAACAAAATCCCCTCCGGCTTTATAGTGATAAGTTCATCCTGAAATGAACTCTTTTTCCACTGTCTTCCACGAGGGGATAATACCCATTCCTGCTATGTTTTTTTGGCTGAAATTGGTCATGATATGCTGAACTGCTCGAGGCGAAAATACTCAAGGTAAGCCCTTTTTGACGAAGAAATTACTATCACAACGTCTGCATGGAATCGTTCCTCTCGACCAGCCGGATTGCTCTTAATCATTCCTCCTCTTCATAATGAATCCTCTAATAAGAAATACAGCTATCTGAACAACGATAAAGATGAGGATAAACTTCAGATGCTGAAACTGTAGTGCCTCATGAACCGTTCTGATATGGTTGCCAGAGTAATACAGCACACTAAAAAGGATCACGCCAATTCCATAAGGAATCAACTTTCTCCAGTTCAAGCTGTTCATGGACGGCTTCCTTTCCTTATCAAATTTCATATGTCTTCTGCTTCAGGCTAGCAATGCAATACTGCAGCTGCGTATCGATCCCTAGTAAGTAATCTGCCATATGGAGAGCAATATTTCTATTTGGAGTTATGCCTTGTTTAATTTCTCTCATGTCCTGATCCACATACCTTCGGCAGGTCACCTGGATCACCGCCTCCTGCTGGGGCAGGTGAAATATTTTGGCCTGTCCAGATAAACCAGCACTTTCATGTCCCACTGTGACGGCATTAGGATAAGCAGCTATAAGACTCTTTAGAAATACATATTCTGCTGAGCTCATTGTATTCTCGTCGAACAATAGATAAATCCTTTTCCGATGCAGCCTAACTCTCTTTTTCCCTTGAATGACAGGAATGACCGGAGGAGCAGGCACTCCCGTATCATCTGGGGTTACGATTTGATAGCCCAATCTGATATCTTCCTCCAAGAACAAAGACGCTACTTCGCTAGCTTCCTTCATGAAGCCGCCGCTGTTATCCCTTAGATCGAATATTACACTCTCGCACGCTTCAAATTTTTCCCGGCTCTTCAGAATGACCTCTTCAATATTTTGTGCCCGGAACGTTAATAGTCTCACATACAAAATGTCTTGCTCTAGACGTTTTATAAGAACAGCGCTTCTAGAGATATGATGAACCATGGATTGAAGCTGCTTCCTATTGTCGGCAGTTATAGGATGATAGATTGACGTTCTTACAGTAGATCCATCGGTCATCTCAACTTTAAGTGCCCCACAGGAACTCCCAATAACTATACTCTGAATTAATTCTTGCCTTACTATACCGATTGGATAGGCAGTGAACCTCTCTCGGAACTGACGTATCAAATCTTCTATGTTCTGATCATTAATGCTGAGCATCTTAAAGGCTTTCTGCCCGGCAGCCCCCTCTTCGACCAGATAGAGCTGATGACCGAACCATTTCAAATGAAGTTGGAACAGAGGGTTGTTCTTTCTTGTATAAAACAACCGGGTATGCGGATCATGCAGCTCAATAAGCATCTCACTAGCAAACCCTCTATAGTCCGTACACTCAGAAGTAAACTTAGGTTCATATCTCATCTTAATCTCTTCCCAGTTACATCGATCCGCTTCGTTGAAGAAAAAGTAATGTGTATCCACAAGACCGGTTACCGTCTTATATAAAGCAGCCCCTGATTGCCCCATGTCTTCCACTTCCATCTGTTATAGTTTCAAGCTACAGTATTCCATCTGTTCGAACTGGCCTGTAGCTGCACGCTCTAATGCCCGGCAGTCCGAACAGTTATACCGGTATGAACACCCCGAACACTTTCCTACCTGATCCTTGTTCATGCTAATGAAATCGTTGTAATTCGACTCATTCAGAATATCCACAAGCTCATCATTGGCAATATTGCCAAGGGATAAATCTCTCATCATAGGGCACGGGAGAACTTCTCCTGTTTCGGTAACAGCTACTTGCCCGTACAAACACTCATTGTACATCCTCAAGTGATTCAGCTTCTCTATAGAGACTTTGCCGAATTGCTTGGTCTTCTCATACATCGCGCCTTCCCATTTGGAAGAGTAATGTGGATTGGCTGGCTTTGGATACAAGAAATCCAAGATCGGCTTCAACTTGGACGAAATTTTCTTAAGATCAGCGATGGTTTTTTCAACTTGATGTTCGTTGTATCGGCTCACTAGCAGCACAGGCTGAACTTCTATGAATGCACCCAGCATGTTCTCTATCAGTCCACTCATCTCCTCATGTCCGTACCTGACTCCCGTAATTGATTCATTAGTATCTTCATCCAGAGATGAGAGCTGCAGCTTAACTTTCACCTGATAAGAACTAAACAATTTCAAGGTCTCTTCATCAAGCAGTTGGCCATTTGTATATACTGTAAATCCGCGAATATGATTCATACGGGAGAAGCGGATAAGATCAAGGAGCAGCTCCTTTTGAAGCAGTGGCTCACCCCCGATAAATAGAAGTTCATCTCCCCCCAGCTTGCGGAACGAGCGAATTAGCGAATACCACTGCTCTCTATCCAAAAGCTGACGCTCATGATTCAGTGGCCATTTCTTGCAGCCTGTTTTCCGAAACAATTTGTAATCTTCAGAACAGAAGCAGCAATTTAGGTTGCATCTGTTCGTCAAACTTATAAACATTCTATTTAGATAATGATTATTAGGAAACATCATACTTTTTATCTTCTTATTGTCATTAATAAAAGCATCGATGAAAGGTAGCGATTCATAAAAGGTTCCTAAATTGAGTTCCTGCAATTTCTCAAGGAACGCTCGATCCGTGAGAGTAACAGGAACATTCGCCTCACATTTCTGGATAATCTGAGAGTTCTCTGAATCCAATTCAACCATTCTGCCTTGATTCGTATCGTAGATACAAGCATGCTGTGATTCATTCACAAAATAACAAAATGGATGTAAGCGGAAATATACTGGATTCATATTAAGCTCTCCTTCATCACAGAAAATTCTCTTTTCTTTTGATAAATAGCTACATAATCTACTCCTTCTTCTAAATGGGAGTATAAATTTGAGAGAATTTTGGGGTAACTTTTAAGCTTCTTATTGCAATAATCTTCAATAATATGACCCTTCTCATCCATAAACATGAAGCAGGCATCACAAACTGCACGCACAGGACAACTCGAACAAGTTTCATTTTGAAAAAAAACACTTAATTTCCGGGTTAAATCCTGTACGACTTCCCAATCGATTCCCTGGTTTACATTACCGATAGGATGTTTCTTGCACATTTTTTCACATACAGCGATAGTACCATCCGGCGATACTGCGATCTTACTGGTAGGCACACAGCTGTTCCTTAAGATCCCTCTCGGGTTCTGATCTCGAATTACAAATGAGAATTCGCTTAGCAAGAGCATGCTTACGATTTCCAGATATCTTTCTTCCAGCTGATCTCGGCCATAAATTTTGGTGTTAACCTCTTTCAGGGAACGCTCCAGACTATCGGATGGGAACATCCAGTTCGGATTAATCCGCTCTTGCTCCTTGCACCAATCAAAATACTCGGTATCAAAAGGATTGATTTGATTGTAGTAAGTAAAGAAAGGATGAAATAAATCATAGTTTTCCAGGAAAAAATCTATTGTCTGCGACATATCTGTGTAAAAATCATAGCAGCAGTTAAAGCTGATTACCCGTTCGATGTTTAATTCTTTTTTTCTCAATTGCAGCCTCTTAATGTTCTCTAAAACAAGGTCAAAAGAAGGCTTTCCATTTTCAAAAACACGATTGCGATCATGATTTTCCTTAAATCCGTCCAAGCTAAAAGTGATTAATATATTATTATTCACGAGAAATTCAATATTTTTAGCATTTAACAACGTCCCGTTCGTTGTGATATAGAACGTTGTAGTATCATCAATACCTTTAGCGTATTCAACGATTTCCTGGATCAGAGCAAAATTCAACAGCGGTTCTCCTCCATAAAAAGAAATTGCCGGGTTCCTTCTCAATCCATGCCGCTTCTTCTCACGATGAATTTCAAAAAATAAGTCCACGGCCTTCTTCGCTGTCTCTAGATCCATCTCTTCATTTGAATAGCTAATTTCTTTCGGGTATTTATCGGAGTAAATGCAGTATTCACATCTCAGATTGCACTTCTCCGTGACGACCAATACAAGCTGGGAGACGTTTCCCTTAAAGTAAAAGTCCCGATCAGGCTCTACCCTGGGTTGTTCGATCTTATCCGGAGTATAGAACAATCCCATTGCGATCAAACCGCTCACGTAGTCATACTTTGTATTAAAATCCCGTTCCGGGATTGGAGAGATTTCGCCTACTAAAGAGAACATAACTTCCTTTGAAAACTTGTAGTAATTTCGGATGATGAACTTCATAGGATCATCAACCTGTATCACCCTGCTTGTTCCTCCGTCCATTATGTATTTATTTCTGCTCGTTTCGAATTCCATGATCGATAGCTCTCTCATTAAGTCAATCATTTGCGTTCGCTCCTTTAGTAGATATCTCCAAAGAAATAGAGGAACAATATATGAAACTCAGTACATTGTTCCTCGCTATTACTTTATATCTATAAAAATATCACCGGGGTCGTCCAAAATGATCCTATAAAAAATAAGGCCTGTACAAAATCAGGTCATGGAGAATACGGCTCCGAAAGCAGAACCTACAGCGTCCGTAATGAGACAAGTTCCGCCACAAGCCAGAATACATCCCCATGCGCCGCCAATCTCTTCTACGTTCTCGTTAATGGTGGTTTCGTTGAGTATGTTCATGTCCAACTCTCCTTTTCAAAAGATTAGACTACCGAAGCGACAGCTGCAATTTCCGTTCCCATTCCGGCTGTATACAGACATATAGAGCCGCAACCAACAACACATGTAATCCATCCACCTACTTCAAGCTGTTCTTCTTCAACTACAAGACTTTCCAGGTTCACAATATTCATCACATTCACCCTTTCTTTTTTATCCCGGTGATACTTTTATATTTAGAAAAAGCGATCAGCCGCGTTTTGCACGGAGTGACAAACGATAACTAATCGCGAAAACAACCAAGGCTACAAGATCCAATATTACAAACCAATAGATGGAGATATCTTGGATGGAGACCGTGATTTTTAGAGATTTCCCGAATATAAAATACAGTGCAAAGCCAATTACCAGGAGAAAATAGATTGAATTTTGTGCATAGAAATAGTTTTTTCTGTAATAGAGATAGAAGTATACTGAGAAATACAGTAGATAAACGGAAAGCGAGAACAAGTTACCGAGCAAAATAGAATTAAGAGAATGCATGTAATAGTATTCAATGAGCACAGCATAAATATGAGTCAATATTAATATAGCCCCAGCCTGAACATATTTGCTTAAGACAATGACTGAATACTTGATCGGCAAAGACTTTAAGAAGACCTGTACCTCTTCACTATCTTCTATATATGTAGCCTTACCTACAATGAAGCCAACATTGATGATGGGCAGCAAGACACTGATCATCCAATACTTTTTATCACCATCGGCATTTATCAGTATAGGTACAACAATCGAGTATATGATCGTAAATAATACGAAACGATAGTTCATTAGCAAGTCTTTCTTAATTACGGATAACATCGGATCTCCCCGCTTCAAATAATGGAACTGCTTCAGACGAATTCGTCTTCAAGTAACGAAGAATTTCATCCGCCCTGGCGTTCTCCATAGGTAATGTGCACATCTGAGGATATTCAGTCACATCAAAGATCACGTAGCCTTTACTGTGTACTGCCTTCTGCAGTATGGGATGCTCCGCTTCAATATATTTCTCTTCCAGTCGCTTAAATCTGTTTCTAAGGTCTTCCTGAGAAGCCTGAAGCAGCAGCTTGCCCTGATCAATGAACAGAATCGTATCAGCGATCTTTTCCATGTCCTCCGTCAAATGGGATGAGAACAAGATCGTTGTATTCTTCTCTTGCCTTAATTCGAATAGAACATCCAGCAGTGCATCACGAGAAATCGGGTCCAGCCCGGAGGTTGGTTCATCCAGAATGAGTAGTTCCGGGTGGTGACTTAACGCTAAAGTCAATGCGAATTTGGCCTGCATCCCCCTTGAGAGCTCTTTGACCCGCTTATTCGTATCCAATTCAAATAAATTGTTCGTCAAATAACGATAGTAGATAGGGTCCCAGTGATCCGAATACACTTCACTGACAAATTGTGCAATGACCTTCAATTTGACATTGTCATAGAACTTATTGTAATTGCCCATATAACCAATATATTTCTTTAGATCGTTCCTCTCCTTGGTGAGCCTTTCCCCCCGGAATACAATGTGGCCAGCATCATAGTCAATAATATTTAGAATCGAGTGCAGCGTAGTCGTCTTCCCAGCTCCATTAGCTCCTATAAAGCCTGTTATACTTCCTTGTGGAAGATGAAAGCTAATCCGATCCAGCAAAAAGGACGGATATTTCTTCTGCAATTCATTCACTTCTAATAAAGGATTCACATCTGTCCCCCCTTTACTAAAATGTAATAATATACCAGCAAAACCATATTAACACGGTTATTATTTTTTTCAATATATGGAATTAATTGTTTGTTATTCTGTAACAATAACTATCTATTAGTAATCAAGTGAACAATCCTCATTAACCAAACTTCCTAATCAGAGCGCCATAAGTTCAAATTGACATATATAATTTAATATCTACAAATTGCAATATCTTTTAGAGATGTCAACCTCATTTTTCATACAGACCTTTAAGATGACCGTGCCCCGATCCGCAAATAAAAGAGCGGGGATTCAGTGGCCACTTCTAAATAAATAGGGGTATTCCCTTACTTACAGACGGGTATGGAGAGAGTACAATAATAGCAGACTAAATAATAAGAGAAAGACAGTAGCTTCTTCAACGTTATAGGTTTTGACCCAGTTACTGACGTGTTCCTATACATTCCTAAGGAGGTGCCAGCCGATGATCACAATAAAGGATCATATCGAGCAGGAACTGGACTCCCTGCGCGCACGAACAGGCAGCGATTTCTCCGGCCTGCTCCTCATGGACACCCCGGACACAGGACTTCGCTGGAAATTTGTCTCAGGGCATCGGAGCAATCGCAGCAAGCAGATCATTCTGCGGCCTGGACAGGGACTGCCAGGGCTAGTCTCGAGACTCGGTCGGCGGGTCGTTCTTGATGAATCCGTTCAGGATATTCGCAAATTGCGCTTTGACAACCCGATTATGCTGGCTGAGAATTTGCACGCCGTTGCCGTTATTCCTATTCTTAGGGAACGAGAAATCCTCGGTCTGCTCATGATCGGCAGTCGAAAGCCTACTCTCTACTCGTCTCAAATAATTGAGATAGTAGAACAGGAGGCTGAAATCTTAAGTCCCGTTATCTACGGACTGAAATCAGGCTCTATCTCTTCGCGGTGAACCCTTTGCTTATTGCTGGGGTTCATTTTTTTTTATATGATACAAAGTACGAGGGGGTAGGCTCATTCAATGATTAGAATTTTGGTAGTTGACGATCATATTGTAGTCCGTTCCGGACTTATGGCACTCCTGAACGGCAAGAACGGGATGGAAGTAATCGGAGATGCAGCCGATGGGCAAGAAGCCATTCAGAAAGCACAGGAGCTCCAGCCGGATGTCGTCCTGATGGACTTTAGCATGCCGCAGGGTATGGATGGACTCACTGCAACCCATGAACTAAAGAAGATCCTTCCTGATATATCGGTGCTGATTCTGACTATGCATGATGATGAAGAATACTTATTCCGCGCCATTCAATCTGGCGCATCGGGATATATTTTGAAAAGCGCGCCTCATGATGAGCTGGTAACAGCCATCCTATCTGTGGCCACCGGAAGTGCTTATCTCTATCCTTCTGCAACCAAACGTCTGATGAATGAATACCTGGATGCGATGAAGAACGGGGAATCCCAAGGCGCATTCGATACACTTTCCGATCGGGAACGGGAGATTCTATCTTGGGTAGCCAAGGGTTACTCCAACAAAGAAATTGCCGAGCATCTTATTATTAGTGTAAAGACGGTAGAAACACATAAAAGCAATTTGATGGAGAAACTCGGCCTCAAAACAAGGCCAGATCTGGTGAAGTACGCCATGAAGAAAGGAATGCTGAATTTTGAATAAAGATCGCTCGTATCGTGACTCAGGAGATATTTTGGGCAAGAGTGTGAATAATCTGCTGAACCAACTAGGCGATCATCTGCATGATTCGACCTTCGCGGCGGAGCTTAAGGATTCTCTTCAGATGCTCTCCGATCTTAAGTTCGCACTCGATGAATCTTCCATTGTAGCCATGACGGACAATCATGGAATTATTATCTATGTGAATGATAAATTCTGCGACATCTCACAGTATTCCCGCAGTGAACTCCTTGGACAAGATCACCGCATCATTAATAGTGGTTATCATGACAAAACATTTATACGCGATCTCTGGCGGACGATTAACCGTGGACAAGTATGGCGTGGGGATGTTAAGAACCGGGCTAAGGACGGTTCCTACTACTGGGTAGATACCACTATAGTTCCCTTCCTAGGGGATGACGGGCGGCCTTATCAATTTCTCGCTATTCGTAACGAGATTACGAAGCAGAAAGACTCCGAAGAAGCTCTCCAATTCATGGTCACTCAAGTTATGAACATTCAGGAGAACGAAAGAAAACGATTCTCCCGGGAGCTTCATGACGGGATAGGTCAGAGTCTGTTCTCTCTTGTTATTCAGCTTGACCAGCTTATTGCAGCCGGGCATTCTCCGGACGAACTGGAATCGCTGCGCAAGTATGTGACAGGTATTATGGAAGATGTCCGAGGAATGGCCTGGGAGATGCGTCCCTCTGTTCTCGATGATCTTGGGGTTGTACCTGCTCTTCGCACTTATATCGATAATTATTCCAGACATTACGGCATGTCTGTCACCTTTCAGTGTACGCTCAAAAGACGGCTTGATGTGAATGAAGAAACCACCATTTATCGCGTCATCCAGGAAGCGCTAACCAATATCGCCAAATACGCTGACGTATCCGAAGCCGCTGTATCCCTGCTTGATGAAGCCCACGAAGTGCTTGTCCTTATTCGAGATGAAGGAATGGGCTTCGCGAATCGCCATGAAGGGGGCGGAGTGGGTCTGCTCAGTATGGAGGAGAGAGCGCGCAGTGTGGGCGGTACCTTAAGTATTGAGTCTGAACCGGGTAGAGGCACTGAAATTCAGCTTCGTATCCCCAAACATTTACATGACCCTATAGCTTGATCTCTGCTATATCAACGGCCTTATCCGGAAGCTGCCAGCTTCCGGATTTTTTGCGTTCTCCTCCGCCCACTTCCCCTTGTCACACAGCTTAATACCTGACAATTGTCATACCCAGATTGTGACATTCATGAATGTTGGCTGCTGGGAAATCAAGGTAACATAAAAGCATGAATTAACACACGGGAGGAAACAAAGATGCCATCAGTAATCACTATGGAACATGTAGATAAGGAATACAAAGGAACACACGCTGTAAAGGATTTGTCTCTACATATTGAGGAGGGCACCGTCACCGCCCTGCTCGGCCCTAACGGGGCAGGCAAGACAACCACCGTCTCCATGCTGCTAGGGCTGCAGAAGCCGACCCGCGGACAAATTCGTATCCTCGGAGGCTCACCGGATCAGCCTGAGGCACGGCAATCGGTCGGTGCCATGCTCCAGGACATTAGCGTGATCGACCGCCTTACCGTCCGCGAGACAATGGATCTGTTCCGCAGCTACTATGCGAACCCGCTCCCGCTCGCCAATTTGCTAGCGATGTCAGGACTTGAGAAAGAGCAGAACAAATTTGCAACCTCACTGTCCGGCGGGCAGAAACGCCGCCTCGATTTCGCCTTGGCCATGGCTGGTGATCCCAAGATTCTGTATCTGGATGAACCAACTGTAGGGATGGATGTCGGCTCCAGGCAGCTGTTCTGGGAAAGTGTCCGGGCCATGGCCGGCAAAGGACGTACCATTATTCTTACTACACACTATCTGGATGAAGCGGACAGCATCGCAGACCGCATTGTGGTTATTAACCAGGGGAAATTGATCGCTGACGGGACTCCAGCCCAGATCAAATCCGCACAAGGACGCAAGATGATTACATTTACAGCTGGCGAACAGCTTCGCCCGGATTCCTTGAGTGGACTCCCCGGAATTGTGGACACGGTATGGAGCGGCCGCAAAGTGAAATTAACCAGCACGGATACCGACCAGCTTATCCGCACGCTCATCCAGCACAATCTGGATATTCGTGATATCGAAATCTCAGCCGGTGGACTTGAAGACGCCTTCCAAACTCTAATTCAAGGAGATGCTAAATAATGATGAAATCCATGATTGCCCAGTGCAGGGCCGAAATTCTTCGTACGATCCGTAACCGCAGGTTCATTGTCTTCTCCATAGTCATGCCGGTCATGTTCTACTTCATCTTCACCAGTACCCAGGGAGATATAAAGGTAAGCGGAGTTGACTGGAAAGCCTACTACCTGATGTCCATGACCGTATTTGGCGTAATTGGCGCCAGCATCAATACACTCAGTGTAAGATTCGCACAGGAAAGAACTCAAGGCTGGGTGAGACTTATCCGAATCACTCCTCTGCCAAATGGTTCGTATGTGCTATCCAAAATTTTGTCCCAATCTGTAATTAATCTTGGAACGATTGTCCTGATGTTTCTGATCGGTCATTTCGCAAAAGGAATTGATCTTAGCTTTGGAGAATGGATCACCTGTGGACTGTGGATCTGGATCGGCGTACTGCCTTTCATGGCCCTCGGCACGCTCCTTGGCACTCTCAAAAGCGTTGAAGTTGTTCAGGTTGCGGCCAATATTGTCTATATGTCCCTTTCCGTTCTTGGAGGGCTGTGGATGCCGCTGGCAACCATGCCGAAAATCATGCAGGATATTGCCCAGTATCTCCCTTCCTACCGCTTCGGTGAAGGTGCATGGAACGTGCTTGGCGGAAGCGGACCCGACTGGACGGGAATTGCCATTCTAGCTGCTTATGCCCTGATCTTTATGATATTATCAACCTATATTCTAAAGCGACAGGAAGCGGTATAAATGTCCAACGCATGGGGATCTTCCTTTCCCAAAAGATTCAATTATTTCCCTCTGATGTGGCTGGTCTATCTCATCTATCCGGCCGTGAGCCTGGCTGATGAACCGCCCAGAGATATGCTCATCGGCTACGCTGTGCTAGCCCTCTTCATCGCCAGCTATCTCAGAAGCTTCTGGTATGAGCGCGGCCGACTGGTCTTCGCTACCGTGAACATGATCCTGACAGGTTACTTCTGTATCCTGTTCAGTGATCCGGGGTTCGTGACCATGAACTTCTTCGCGACTGCCATGCTCAGCATGCTTGCATCTTCCAGACAGTTCTGGACCGGTATGGGCATCCTGATTGGCACCTCGGCCATCGCACTCTGGATCAGCGGCAGTCATACCCGTGCTGAGGAATGGGTGAACATCCTGCCTCCATTAATTGTCCTGTTCGTCTTCCCTTTCTTTCTGCGGATGTTCCAGAACACAAGGAACCTTAAATCCGAGCTGAACATAGCTCAGGAGGAGATCGCCCGGCTGAGTAAAAATGAAGAGCGCCAGCGGATCGCCAGAGACCTGCATGATACCCTGGGCCATACGCTCTCCCTCATTACCCTCAAGAGCGAGCTAGCCGAGAAGCTCGTCCTGAAGAAGCCTGAACAGGCCATTCAAGAGGTGAAGGATATCCAGGCCACGTCACGGGCTGCCCTTAAGCAGGTCAGGGAGCTCGTGTCCGGGATGAATGCCTTATCCATCCAGGAGGAGCTGAATAATACCAGAGCCATTCTTGAAGCTGCGGGAATCGGATTGTCTCTATCCGGCGAACCCCGGAAGTTAGGGGCTCCTCCGCTGGTTCAGAACATTCTGGGGCTGTGTCTCCGGGAAGCCATCAACAATGTGGTCAAGCACAGCAGGGCGGACACCTGCTCCATCTTCCTGGGCGAGGATACGCATGAACTAACGTTATCGGTTACGGATAACGGACCTGGAGCTGAAATAGACAGGCCCGCTGGGGTATCCTCCGGACGAGGGCTCCTGGGCATGAAGGAAAGGCTTGAGCTAATTCAGGGCACATTAACCTATAGCTCTGTACCGGGTAAGGGAACAACGCTAAGTGTGAAGGTTCCTAAAGTCGTGAAGAATCAACAGTTTGGAGGTGTATCATGAAGGTGATTATTGCGGAAGATCAGAGTATGCTGCGCGGAGCACTAAGCGCCCTGCTTGATCTGGAAGACGATATCGAAGTCATTGGGCAGGCCGAGAACGGCTCGAAAGCGCTTGATTTAATTCTGCAGCTATCTCCCGATCTGTGTCTGCTGGATATAGAGATGCCGGAGATGACAGGACTGGATGTGGCTGAGAAGCTTCAGGAACTGAAGCATCCATGCCGGGTCATCATCCTGACCACCTTCTCTAGGTCCGGTTATTTCCAGAGAGCCATCCGGGCTGGAGCCTATGGTTACTTGCTCAAGGACGCACCGGTCAGTGAGCTGGGCGAAGCTCTCCGCCGGGTCAATGCCGGCGGAAGAGCGATCAGCCCTGAGCTGTCCATGACCTTCTGGCAGACGACCAACCCGCTTACAGACCGTGAACAGGAGGTTCTGGGACGTCTGGCGACAGGTCTCTCGGTCAAGGAAATTGCGTCCGAACTATTCCTCTCTTATGGGACCGTGCGAAATTATGTATCTGAAATTATTCAAAAGCTCGAGGCCAAGAACCGGATCGATGCCATAAGTATTGCTGAGAAGATGGGCTGGCTGGGATAATTCATGCTGGCCCTTCATCTTGTTGTCATCTTCTCCCCCGAAGCCACATAAGGAAGAAAGGAATCTGTCTTCGGAAAGGATGCTGATGACATGCTGGATTGTATTATTATTGGCGGTGGGCCCGCAGGGCTGAGTGCCGCCCTAGTCTTGGGCCGAGCCCGAAGAAAGATTATTCTGTTCGATGATGGCCGCCCAAGAAATGCCGTTACGCGGGAATCGCACGGATTCATTACAAGAGACGGGACGACTCCCACTGAATTCAGGCGATTGGCCCATCAGGACATCCAAAAGTACTCTTCCGTAGAGTTCCGTACTGAGCGGGTAACAGATGCTGCCAAGCATACGGAATTCCTGGAGATTACCACCTCCCTGGGGGCGGTATATCACACGAAAAAGCTGCTTCTCGCCACAGGGCTTAAGGAAGTGCTGCCGGACATTCCCGGAATTCAGGAATACTACGGCAGCAGCATATTCAGCTGTCCTTACTGTGATGGCTGGGAGCTGCGCGATCAGCCGCTTGCTATTATCTCGGATGATGAGGTCCATGCCCGTCACCTGATGGTAATCCTGTGGAATTGGAGCCGTCAACTTCTTGTCTGCACGAATGGCAAGTATTCTCTGTCTCTGGAATTCAAGGAAGCTCTGGGTAGGAAGAAAATCCCCTTTAACGAGCATCGGATTATAAATTTGGCAGGCCATGGAGGACAGCTGGAGCGGATTACTTTCAGCAACCACGAAGAGGCTGTGCTAACGGGTGGATTCATTACGCCTGAATGTTTCCAATCCACCGAATTCGGGGAAGCACTTGGCTGCGCCAAGGATCATACAGGCGGTATTCTTACCGATGAATTCGGCAGAACGAGCATCCCTGGCATCTACGCAGCTGGGGATACCTCGATCATCGCCCCCTCCCAGGTCATCATTGCGGCTGGAGAAGGCAGCCGGGCTGCCATCGGAGTAAATACAGATTTAGCGCATGATGAATTCTAGTTCAGCAGGCATGCCAAAAAAGGGGTTATCCTAAGCCAAGTCTTCTACAGACCTGGCCTTAGATAGCCCCTTTGTTCCTGCTGCTTCTTCAGACATAACATTTAATAAAGACTTGAGATTTGTACATTGGCCGGCAGCTTGAATGGATTGTCTGGATTAATCCGGTCATAGAACATGATGCCATCGAGATGATCAAGCTCATGCTGCATCACTATGGCAGGAAAGCCCTTAAAGCGAAGCTTCAATTCATTGCCCTCTTCGTCGTAGGCCTTGATCTGGATCTTCTCATAGCGGGGAACAAATCCCTGAATGATACGATCCACGGACAAGCAGCCTTCACTTTCAGGCAGATACGTCATCGCTGCAGAATGACTGATGACTTTAGGGTTGAATAAGGCATATTCCTTGGTCTGCCCCTTCTCGTCCGTCAAATAAGCGGCGAACATCCGCTTGTTCAGGCCAATTTGATTGGCCGATAAGCCGACTCCCGCCCGAAGTTTATATTTTTTTGCGATCTCCTCATCCTGGCTGTTCTTCAGGAACTGCATCATAGCCGCCATCTCAGCGCGGTCTTCTTCACTTGGTGGTAATCCTACCGGCTCTGTCTTCACGCGAAGAATCGGATCACCTTCACGTACAATATCATCCATCAATATGAAATAATCGCGGGTAAATTTACTCATAGAAACGACCTTCATCCACCTTTTCCTACTGTTTTTATGCGGCCTCCGTATCATTCCAATACATTGTGCCGAACCTTGAGCATTTTAAACCTATCACTTCAAGCTGTTCCTGTCAAAACATGTGTATTCTCGGCAGCAGCGCGAACACTAAATTATATTCAAGCGGGCCCTGTCCTATTTCTCTCATGTCATGAATAAGCTGTACAAGCACATTAAAGTCAATGTTCATGGCAGGAGGAATCATAACAATATGGATATTTTCAGCTGTTTGTTATTGGGACTATCTTTATCAGCCCCGATCGGTCCTATTAATGCGGCCCAGCTCGACCGCGGGATTCGCGGCGGCTTCTGGCCCGCCTGGCTGCTCGGTCTCGGAGCCGTTATGGCAGATATCGTCTACATCCTTCTGGTCTATTTCGGAGTGGTGCATTTCGTGGATACCCCGTTCATGAAATCATTTCTCTGGCTCTTCGGATTCTTCGTCCTTCTGTATATCGGAATTGAGAGTCTTCTCACCGCACAAAAAATAACGCTTCAGGAAACCCGAAGCGCGGAGTCTTTATCCAAATCCTTTGTTGCCGGGTTCTTCATGTCCCTCTCGAATCCGATCTCCATCCTGTTCTGGCTGGGTATTTATGGTTCTATTCTTGCGGAGACAGCAGCTTCCTACGCACCTAAAGAACTCATGATATTCAGCGCTGCTGTCTTATCCGGCGTCCTCCTGTGGGATGTCACCATGGCTTCACTGGCAAGTGCATTCCGCAGATGGCTGACGCCCAACCTGCTGAAGGCGATCTCGATTATCTCCGGCTTATCCCTGATTGGATTCGGTCTCTATTTCGGATTTGAAGCCGCCAAGGTTCTATTCTTCCGGTAATACCAGAATTAATGAGCACTGCGCTTTCTCTTCAGCATGACTCTGCGGGAATACCGCTTCTGCTTCTTCCATACAACAGCCTGCATAATCAGCGTTACGCCGCCGATAACACCCATAAAGATAAGACTTCCCCAGAACCCAGGACGGCTCGTCTCATGAAGCAGGGTTCCACATACAGCAAGCCCGATTAGAGCCATGCCTAAGAATCGCTTAACCTGTCCGAAAGCTGTTAATTTCAGCAGCTTGCCGGAAGTGATGAGAATGAATAACCAATTGTACAGCAGCAGCAGCCCTGCTGCTGTTGTTACGTATTCATAGATTTTGCCCGGCATGACCAGAGCCAGTATAATTGAAGCAACCAGACCTGCCGCTGTAAGAGAGATGGCGTAGAGCGGGTGCTTCTTCTTCACTTTTTTGGCGAATAGGGGTGGTGCATCCTTGTCTTCAGCGAGCGTGACCAGCATGGTTGTGACCGCGAATAGAGAAGCGACCATCGTAGAGAAGCCTGCAATAATCAGCACCGCATTAAACAGGTGTGGAATGAAGGGAAGCGGATAATTAGCTAGTGCAGTAATGAAAGGGCTCTTCTTGGGTGTGAATGCTTCCCAGGAGACGATCGTGACTGCCAGACCCAGCGACAGTATATAGAGAGTAGTGAGCAGCAGCAGCATGACTCTTCCCGCCTTGGGGGCATCCTCCAGATTTTTCAGCCGAACAGCCATCAAGCCAAGCACCTCAATACCGCCGTAGGCATAGAACGCAAAAATAAATGCCGACCAAAGACCCCTGAAACCATGTGGAAGAAAGCTCTGCATCGTATGCGGGAAGACTGGAGCTCTTCCTGTCCCCTTGATCCAGCCCATCAAAGCTATGACCGCAATCACGATAAACATGACGATGGCCGCGATCTTAATGACAGACAGAATATTCTCGAGTGAGTCAAACCCTTTGTTGCCGAGCATGATGACAATGAGTCCAAGTACCGCATAGACTGAGGCGAAGACCCACATCGGGATAGCCGGGAACCAGAACCTTGTGAAGATGGAAAGTGCCGTAAGCTGGCTGCCCATAATGAGCAGTTCTGATCCCCAGTAGACCCAGCCGCTGCTGAAGCCGGCCCACCTTCCAAAGGCCTTTTTGGCATAAGAACGAAAGGAGCCCTTCTCGGGATGTTCTGCAGTCATCTTGGCAAGTACATCATATACTGTGAATGTGCCTACAGCAGCCAGGACAAATACAATGAGCACCGAAGGCCCTCCCATATGCAGCGCCAGACTTGATCCTAGAAAGTAACCGGTCCCTATGGTGCAGGCCACACCGAGCAGAGAGAGCTGCCACCACTTCAGAGTTGCTTCTTCATTCGAACTTTGTTTAGCCATAATTACCTCTCAGTCGTATATTTAACTTCTTTCGTAACCTGTAGTGTTGTGAAATTTGGGTGTTTTTATGTACAGCACCGGGCTAGATCCGGACAAGTCTTGTACCGAAGGTGAGGCGAAAGCCCCCCATTGTCCGTGTACTTTCCTCCTATTTTGTCTATTCGTTAACCGCTTTATGATAAGAAAAGGAGGAATTTACAGATTTCTTGTTTAATAGCCCCATAAAGAAGTGTAAATCATATAGAAAAGCTAAATATTCAGTCATTAACTAGATCGTACCAGGAGAGGATTAAATGAACACAGAACGGGAGAACAAAATGGCCCATGTCATATCTAAGTCCGCAGAGAACCGGATCCTGGCTGAGAAGGCGTTAAAGGAACAGCAAATCTTGGCCTGGATGCCAATCAAAGTGAAGATGGCCCATCATTGGATAGAGAATGAGAAAAAACAGCTAAGTCGTAAAATGGTTCGGGGAGCCATTCATTTCTGTCATTTCGGGGAAAATGTAGGATGTGAGCAAAATGAGGAACGTCCTGTAGTCATCATTTCCAATAACACTGTTAATTCGACTTCCGGCAATGTTATTGTCGTTCCGTTGACCAAAAATCTGAAAGCCAAAACAAACTTCAAAACGAAGCAGCCGGTCCTCACCCGCGATGGCAAACCGGTGCCCAGATTTCAAAGCCATTACTTCTTATTCACCAGTAAATATGACTTTCTAGCCTTCGACTCGGCAGCCAAGACAGAAGAAACGACTTCGGTAAGTAAGGTTAGACTTAAAGAACATCTTGGGAATTTGGACGAGGAAGACATCAATCGATTGGAGACTCGTATGAAATGGACGCTTGGGCTTTAAAAAAAAACGTGAAAATTGTATTGACAATAACTTACGTATTAGGTTACTATAAGTACAGAGATTGAGTTGTGACCGCAGTAAATTATGTCATCCACCTCGTCGTGGATAAATTCACACGTTTCACGTGTCTTGAGTCTGAAAGAGGAGCCTTCCGTGCTCCTCTTTCCCTTTTGCATGATTAAATAGACCTATACCCGCCGAATTTCAAGCCATATAGTGCACCTAGAAAACTAACACACAGGAAGACGTAACGGAGGGGAAGCTTGGAACTGTAGGAGCGTTAGCGACCGCCTTTGTCACCGGATTAACCGCAAAGAAAGTCCAAGTATTCTCCGTAGTTATAACCGCCCAAATGTTAAAATTTCAAGTGCGTCATATATTGATCATTTCATATAACTGGCATAAATTTCGATACCATAGATAGGATAATAATATGTCGCCCACCGCGTCGTGGGCAAATTCACCCCGTCCGGGCTCCGGCCGGGGGTTATTTTTGTTCATGTGGTCTAAGCTTACTTCACATAGATGCTGTTGCAATCTTTTTACCCGTTGGGTAGAGATTTAATCAGGTTTCTTGGGAAGTCCTTGCAAATAGGCGTGTAAAATAAAACGCAGGCTGTCCTCGAGCGACGTCGGCAGCCCAAAAGCCCCCTTCTGCTCCAGCGAGCAGAATCCGTGCAGGATACTTCGCAGCCCCCGCACCGCATGAGTCTGCTCCTCCTCATCCAGTCCTCTTCCATTCAGCAGTTCCACAATTAATTGTACCATCTCATGACCAGCCTTCTGCAGCTCAGTATCCTGCGGATCAGGCGCACGCAGTGTGCTCTCATACAGGCCCGGGTGCCGATGGGCAAAATCAACATAAGCCCGGCTGTAGGCGAGCAGCGCTGCATCCCCGGTCAGGTCAATAGCAGCAGCTTCCAGCTTGGACTGAAGCAGCCTTAAAGAGTAAGCGGCCAGTCTGTTCCGCAGTCCAGGCAGGCCGTCAACGTGGTTGTACAGCGAGGGCGAACGAATGCCCAGCTTCTGAGCCACAGAAGCCAGCGTCACGGCCTCCATCCCGTGACGATCAGCAATCTCTGCGGCCGCCTGCGTCACGGCCGCTGCATCCAGGCCGGCCCTAGGCATGACGGCCGCCCCCTTCATAGCCGCCCGCCAGCTTCCGGGCGGCGCCCCGGATGGCCCGGTCCATAGCCGGGACCGGATTCTCCACCATCTCGCCATGGCCCACGGCCAGCAGCGACGGTGCCAGGTCCCGCAGCTTCTGCGCGGACCTCAGCGAGGTGCTGCTGCTCCAGGTGCCCCAGGCGGGAAACGGGAACAGCGGGCTAAGCTGTCCCGCGACCGCAAAGCCTCCGCGCACCTGGAAGGCATCGCCCGCGATGAGCGCCCCGCTGCGCGAATCTAGCAGCGCGATGGAGCCGGGCGTATGGCCCGGCGAAGCGATGACGCGCATGGAGCCCACCATATCCCCTTCCTTCACCAGCACGTCCGGACGTGTCTTCATCTTAGACGGCACACTGCCGCGTATTTTCTCCGTGCTTTCACCCGGATCGAGGCTGCGATCGCCTTCGAAGAGCCGCGCATCCCGTGTAGAGATAAAGACCTCGGCCTCTGGGAGAGCGTCCTTCAGCTTATCCAGCGCTCCAACATGGTCGTCATGGGCATGGGTAAGCACAATCCGGGTTACAGGCTTGCCGATCCGCTTGGCGGCTTCAAGTATCCCCTTCGCGCTATAGGGAAGCGCCGCATCAATTAAGGTAAGGCTCTCCTCCTCTTCAACGAGATAACAATTTACCGGGAACACGCGGGGCAGGAACGTTAATTGATATAAATATTGATTGCGCTTAATACGCATGAAATCACTCCATTCACTAAAACTAATGTTATTAGTATTTATTATAACTAATGGTATTAGTTTTGCAATAGTCTCTTTCAATATATTTCATTCTATACACTCATATCCTCTTCAATATAAGACACACTTGAAACTTTAACATTTGTACGGATTTCTTGATTTAAACTGCTCTTTGCGGCCCAAAATCCAGTGACAAAGGCGGCCCTTGTTCGCTCCTACAATTCCAAGCTTCCCCTCCGTTACGCCTTCCTGTATGTTATTTTTTAAGTTCATCTTATATAGACACCAAAAAACCCGCGTTATCCATTAGGCTCTCGCGAGTTTCTTGGCATTCTTGGAACGGTACATTTCCCGGTCCGCCTCAAGGAACAGATAATCCATCTGCTGGAGGGAATGGTCGCTGTAAGCATATCCCAGCGAAATATCCATATTCAGATCCGGACGTTCCATCCGGAAGAGAATCACCCTTTGCTTCAGATCCTGAACCAGCTTGTTCACTTCATAAAGCGTCTTGCCAACAACTAATATGGCGAACTCATCCCCGCCTACCCGGCAGACCATAACTTCTTCTGATACAATTTCGCTGAGCAGACCTGCAGCCTCTTTGATATACAAGTCTCCCATAATATGACCAAAATTATCGTTCACATACTTCAGATTATCCATGTCACAGACAATGATCGCGGCAGGGGCATCTACCTTCACATCATAATGGGAGACCAGAATTTCGAAATGCTCCCGATTGTAGAGCCCGGTCATGGAGTCATGAGCAATCCGGTATTCCAAATACTGCTGGTATTCCAATCTGTCTTGAGCAGGTCTGACAATTCCCTGAATAGCTGAAAGCTTATCCTGGTCATAGACAGGGGTTGCCAGCTCCTCATACCATACATATTGCCCATGGCAGTCCCTGATTCTATACAGAATCGGCTGTTCAAAATCCAATTCCCCATTCATCTTCTGATAAAACTGAGTCATATCCTCAGGATGTATCCTAAGAAACACCAGCTCCGGGTTATCCTGACTTGAGATTTGATGTTCCGGCTCCATTAAGCGGTCCAGGGGGGCACATACATATCTGTATCTGCGTACAGGCTCAAGCTCCAAATAGTACACAATATCTCGGGTACCTTCAATGAGTTCAACCGTTCTCGTGTCATAAGTAGAGTGGCCATGGCTTCTTCCAGCCCGAATTCGCATCCCGAATATCATCAAAAGGGCACTAATGAGCATACCTGATAAAAAAGAGATCCACCACATTTCTTCACCTTCTGCAATCGATTTCACTTTTTCACTTTCTCAAAGAACAATCCGCAGATGGTTTCTTCTGCGGTTCCGACGTTGGAGTAACGGGTCTGCATGAACTCGGTGGGTAATAATATTCTAATTTGTTCAACGAGGAGGTCGAACTGGGTCTATCAGAGGACTTGATATCATCCGTTATGATTATTTACGGGCTCATCTCAATCAAACTTTTGAACTAATTCATGTGGTTAGTACTATATTCGACCTATACCTATGAAATTCCTCGTCATTATTTCGCAAAATTAGGAAAATATTAATTTTTCTTAATTTTTCATCAATAGAACATAATAAAAAGGGGCTATCTCCATTGCGATCAGACGCAAGCGAGATAACCCCTTTATTGGCTGTGGCTCAATAGAATTACAGCTCTGATACCACAGTAAAGCGCTCTTTAATATGCTTTGGATTCTCAATTTCGTCCACAACGGCAACGGCATAATCCTCATAGGAGACATAGCTGCGGCCGGCGGAGTTAACAAGAAGGTTATCTTTCCCCTTCTGATAAGAACCTGATCTTGAGCCAATAGCAAACTCTGCAGATGGGCTGATGAATGTCCATTTCAAATCTTGGGATGCTTGAAGGATGCTCAGGTTCTTAGCCTGGTTAAGGGCTGTCGGCTTAACGAAATCAGGGAAGTCCGGTGTATCTACTACTTTGATGGTCTGGGCTTCATCCACATACAAGCTGCCTGCTCCCCCTACCACTATCAGGCGGATATCCGTACCTTTCAATGCTTCGATTAGAACGTTGCCGGCCTCCACGTGGAGATGCTCTTCCCCCATAGGTGCTCCGAAGGCATTAACAACGACATCAAATTGGCTCAAGTCTTCTCTACTCAGTTCAAAAATATCTTTCTCCAAGACAGCTGCACCGCGATGATCCAGCTTGGCTGAATCCCGGACGATCGCCGTTACTTCGTGGTCGCGATCTGCCGCCTCCTTGAGAATCCGGCTGCCTGCTTTACCGCTTGCTCCAATTACACCAATCTTAGCCAATGTATACTCCTCCTCATAGATCTAGTTTATATACGAATCACTTCCTGTAACCATAATAGTTACAATCGGGACAAAAGTCAACACTGTCCAGCCTTAGCCTGCCTGGATTGATCAGACCATCTTGCTTAAGCACAAAGAGAAAGACTGCCTCAGGCAGAAGTCTATACTTGCCGGAAGACAGTCTTTTACTTTATATCCTATTCATCTTCTAGGATAGTTATTCTTAATGGGATGGGCTCAATAATGCCAAGCTACTTGAATTTCTTCCAATCCATACTGCTGCTGCTAAGCAAGTGCTCAAAGTCATTCTCCAAACGCTTCTGCTCCGCTTTGCGTGCTTTTTCCGCCTGCTGCCGGGCTTCCTCCAGACGTTTCTGCTCGTCAGCTTTCATCTCGGCTGCTTGAGCCTGAAGCTTACCTAACACCTCGCTGCTGAGGAGGTCCTTCAGTGTAGCAGGTTTGTCTTCTGTACGTGCGGGCACAGCCGGACGGCTTTTCTTTTTGGCCATCATATTCACCTCGTTAACCATTGCTATGAGAACATTGTCCCATATCCGCCTGATTTTTTCAAAGAGGGGGTTTCTCTTTCTCCTAAATAAAGTAAAATCAATTCTGAAGTCTATTCCACTATGGAAGGGAATGTGTTCAGTTGAATACTTATTTCAGCGTAGAAGAAGCGGGTTCGTTTGAAGCGTTCTCATCTTCCCACTTGATCATTCTGGGTATGTTCCTCTTCAGCCTTCTGCTTCTCTATGGATGCCGGAGATGGTTCCAGAGGCCTTCAAGAAACCGAACCGGGCGGTATATATTAGCTGGGATTCTAATATTGTGTGAGCTCTCACTTAACATCTGGTACGTCTGGGGCAAAAGGTTCGATGTCAAGGATACTCTGCCGCTGGAGCTGTGCAGCATATCCTTGTATCTATGTGTATTCATGCTGCTGTTCAAGAGCCGATTTATCTTCCAAATCGTATACTTCACAGGCATCGGAGGAGCCCTTCAGGCGATCCTGACTCCTGCACTGTCTTATCCTTACCCCCACTTTCGGTTCATTGAATTCTTCCTGGCTCATTTTGCGATCATTCTGTCTGTACTCTATATGGTGTGGGTAGAGGGCTTCAGGCCGACATTAAAGTCGGTCGGTATCACTATGCTGTTCCTGAACATCCTGCTTGTACTGATTCTGTTCATCAATCATCTGACAGGCGGCAATTACATGTTCTTATCCCATAAGCCGGAAACTGCTTCCTTGATGGACTTCCTGGGTCCCTATCCTTGGTATATCGTCTCGCTTGAGACAGTCGCTTGCGTTCTGTTCCTCTTGCTGTATATGCCATTCGCGTTCTCTGCCACCCGTGGCAAGAGGAACAAGCGGCAGCTGAATATGTAATCTTTCAGACTTCCCGAAATTCCATCCACTCTCCATCCAGCGGAATGTGGAGCTGAGACCCGAGCCCCTGGGAAGATATCTGTACACCCAGGTCTTCCCGGGTGACCAGGCAGTGGTTAATCGCTTCCATATGCACAGCGACAATCTGGGTGTAAGGAGCACAGCGGGCGAGATGGATCACATCCTGCTCATTCATAATGATCGGGTCCCCGGTGTTGAACCTAGCGCCGCCGGCATGAACTACCGTAACCTGTGGTCGGAACTTGCCAAGTGCCTCCTTTACTTCATCACACCAAATGGTATCACCGGCAAGGTACAGATCCGGCTCTCCCTCTGCTTGGAGAACATACCCGGATACTTGTCCCATCCTAACACCAATCTCTCCGGTCCCGTGTTGACCTGAAGTCCTGTGTATCTTAATCTTCTGATAAGCAGCCGAGGCTTCTACAGGCTGAGCCCGGCTGAATCCGGCAGCCTGAAGCGTCTCTTCATCACCAGGCTGGCAGAATACAGCTGCTGATTTGTTTATCGCTTTGGCAGCAGCTGGATCCCAGTGGTCAAGATGCAAATGGCTGACCAGAACCAGGTCCGGATCAGACAGCAGGCTTAAGTCTACTGGCAGAGGAACGAGAGGATTTCGCCTGTCGTTAGATGAGTTGATAATGGGGGGATTAGTTCCCGCCTCGCTGAACATAGGGTCGACCAGGATCGTGAGCCCAGCATACTCAATCCATAGCGTTGCATTGCGGATCAGTTGTATTCGCATGTCAAATTTACTCCTTTTCGGTAGATATGCTTCAATTTCGTTAGGTATGCTTCAATTATAAGAACGCGGACCAGGCTGGCATATAAGTTGGTGAAATGAATCCGCTGTTTATTTTTTCATTATGAAAGGAATTTATCTTCTATGAGTTTAAGCCCTATCGATGAGATTGATCTGAAGATTCTGAATTGTCTCCTTCAAAATGCGACGCTCTCCCACCGTGAAATCGGGGAGTCTGTTCATCTGACAGGCCAGGCTGTTGGCAGCCGGATACGCAAGATGCAGGATCATGGAATTATCGAAGGTTATACTGTTCTCTGGAATCCAGAGAAGATTGGCTTGTCTATACATGCCTTTATTACCGTATTCCTTAAATCCGGGCCCGCCCATCAGACGTTCCTGGAATTTGCCCGGCAGCGGGAAGACATTGTCGAAATGCACCGGGTTAGCGGAGAGGGATGCTACTGGCTTCGAGTGCGTACAAGAACCCAAGTGGAGCTGGGCGTGCTGCTCGATGACCTTCTGGCTTACGGGAATTACAAATTAAGCCTCTCGATTGGACAGATCAAATAACGTGAAAAAGCCCGGATATCCTAAAAGGATTCCGGACCTGGCTGGTTGGATGGCTGGATCGGCGCCCGCTGCTTAAGGGCCGCTCTGAATGCGATAAAAACCAGCAGAAATATGATCATGACAAAGGAAGAATACCGGTACATTTGCGAGTAACTCGTCGCGGAAGCGAGCACACCAAGCAGCATAGAACCGATCGCCACACCAAAATCAATTGAATTATAGTATAGGCTGTTAACCATGCCGTGCTGCTTCGGCGAGGTCTCGCGGAGCATCCAGGCCTGAGTTGTCGGCTGGATAGCTCCAAAGCCAAGTCCATACAGCAGCGCAGACACTATCAGCAGCGAAAGTGAATGCGTGAACGAGAGCAGCATTAGGCTTGCGAAGACCACAAGCGAAGCGGGAATGAGCACAGCAGCAGGACCTTTGCTGTCAAATATACGCCCGGATATAGGTCTGATTACAAGCACCGTAAAGGCATTGAACAAGAAGAACAAGCCGATTTGAGCCAAATGGATTTCTGCGCCGAATAAAGCGAGGAAACCAAGCAGCCCACCGTAAGTAACTGATATGAGCATATTCAGTCCTGCCGGAAGAAGAATCCTCTTTGGGAAGGGGAGCTTGGCGGCGTGGACATCATTTGCCGCCGCTGTTACAACCGGCTGAGGAGGAATGCTTCTTGTGATGAGAAGCATCGGAATGATTAACCCCACAGTCACAGTTCCCAGCAAAGTAAGCCACGGGAATCCAAACCCGGCCAGAACAGATAATCCAATCATAGGTCCGATCGACATGGCCAGACTTGTGGATAAACCAAAATATCCGATCCCTTCACCAATCCGGTTCTTCGGAATAATCTGGGATACGAGCGTAGGCATTACCGTACTGGCCATGCCGAAACCTACTCCAAAAGCTATACGCAGCAAAAGAAGCAGGAACATGGTATCAGCGAAAGAATACAGTGCTGTGGCTGCCCCTGCAATAATTACGCCGGTAATGAGAATCGCATTCCGATGGACTTTTCGCATAACAGGAATCATGATGAACCGGGTTACTATCGCCGACAAGGCAAATAAGCTTGTCACCAGACTAACCGTGAAGTCACCCGGATGAAACTGCTCCTTGGCATAAGTTGGGAACGGAGCAAGCAGCATTTGAAGACATAAAAACAACAGCAGATAACTTATTGTGAGCATGATGAACGACTTCGTCCACAGTCTTTCTCTTTGATTGTCCTGATCCATAATGATCCTCAATCACTCCTTCTTCTCTCTCTCTCAATCATCTCGTCCGCTTTCTCGGCAATCTGCCGGAGCAGCTTCAATAACAGCTTGGACTCCTCAGCGGCCATCCCCTCTGTTATTTCTTCCAGCACTTGATGTTCTATATGTTCCGTATTCCGGATTACCGACCTTCCTTCATCTGTAATGAAGATGAAGAACGACCGGCGGTCGCGCTCTCCGCATACTTTACGTATGAACCCCTTTTCCTCCAGAGCGGTGAGGATCCGGGTAGTTGTAGGCTTATCCCTTCCTGAACGCTCCCCGATCTCTTTCTGGATCTGACCGTCCTTCTCCCAGATCCGGTACAAGACAGACCACTGCTCCAGGGTAATATGGTAATTCCGCATACGCTGCTGTAGAACTAGGGACAGTTTGCGAGAAGCAATGCCCAAGTGAAAACCGATGGATTCATCAAGCGGACTATTCAAAATATTTCTCTCCATCCATAATAGTTGTCATAACAACTATATTACGAACTTACGCATGTTGTCAATCTGGGCTGACGGACACGCAGCATACAAAAGTCCGCATTTCTTATAGAAAATGCGGACTCATCTCGGTACTATTCACCATTATTTCAAGAAGTATTTATCAATCATCTCTGATATGATCTGACTTTTGATCGGCTTGGTGACATAATCCTGCATACCTGCGGCTATGCACTGCTCCCTGTCGCCCTTGAGCACATTCGCTGTCACAGCAATAATAAGGGGGATTTTGCCCGGCGGAAGCGTCTCATGTAATATCTTTGAGGCCTCAAGGCCATTCATCCCCGGCATGTGCATATCCATAAAGATAAGATCGAAGGTCTCATAAGCAACCGCCTGGATGACCTCAAATCCATTGTTCACGATCACAACGTTATGGCCCATCTTTTCAAGCATTTTCCTCAGGACCAGTTGGTTAATGTCGTTGTCCTCAGCTACAAGAATCTTTAGCTTCAAATGGGAGTGAGCCGCCTCTATGCTTCTCTCCCCGAAATCGGTTGCCTCGAGGCTGCCTTTCACTCGCTGAAAACTCATAGTAAACACGAATGTGGCCCCGGGTCCATCACTCGGTTCAACCCTGATCTCCCCGCCAAGCAGCTCAACCAGCTTCTTCGTGATCGCCAGCCCCAGACCTGTACCTTCATACTTTCGGTTCATGAAATTATCCAGCTGATGAAACGGCTGGAATAAGTACTGAATCTTGTCCTGAGGAATGCCGATTCCTGTATCCTGAACTCTAAATTCAAGAAGCGTATGTCTCTCACAGCTGGAATGTAGATCAACATCCACAGAGACCCCGCCGTTGTAAGTGAATTTGATCGAGTTTCCTAACAGATTGATTAATATCTGCTTCAGCCGCTCCGGATCCCCTATCAGCTTATCCGGAACATGTTCAGATACGGAAAGGTTCATTTGCAGTCCTTTCTGGTCTGCTCTCGCCCGAAGCATGTCCATAGCCTCCGTCATAATGTCCCTGAGTCCGAATTCGGATTGATGCAGCACCGTCTTCCCGGACTCAATTTTGGCGAAGTCCAGAATATCATTAATAATGGCCAGCAGGGAATCTCCGCTCTTGCGAATAATTTCAACAAACTCCCGCTGGGTATCGTCCAGATGTGTCGTCTCCAGCAGTAGATCGGTCATCCCGATAACCCCGTTCATAGGTGTCCGTATTTCATGACTCATCATCGCTAGGAATTCACTCTTGGCTTTATTCGTATTCTCAGCTGCTTCTTTGGCTGCGATGAGCATTTTCTGCTCGGTCATATCCTTCGCAATGATATAGAATCCCACATTCTTGCTGTTGATAATAATTGGAGCAATGGTCGTCAACACTTCGGTTACATGGCCGTCTCTATGAGCGATAGTATCAATCTTTCTCTCAACAGAGGCATCCTTGAGGGCATGATCAAGAATATCTCTCAGATGCTTCAGTCCGATGAAGCGGGCGAAGCTCGTACCAGTGATCTCCTTGATCTTGTAGCCGGTCAACTGCTCGGCAACCGCGTTACAATTAATGATATTCCCCTCAAGATCAAGCGAAATTACAGCATCGTGATTATATTTCTTCAAAGAGTTATATCTCTCTACACTCTCCTGTAATTTGAGCTGGTCCTGCTTGCGCTCTGTAATGTCCTGAACTGTACCCATTATGGTCTTTGGAAGCTTGCTATCCGGCTCATACGTGACAATTCCACGTAGATCCAGATACTGAGTCCCTCCATCCGGCCGGATCAAGTTAAGCTCGAATTTAAATTCCCTGTTCCGAATCGCATCATTGAAAATCCCCTTGAAGCGTTCCTTCTCCCCTTCTGGAACCAGGTCCATGACCTCATATACCTTCAGATGATCCTTAGTACGGGGAATTCCGCATATCGAATACACCTGTTCCGAACAGATGATGGTGTTCCTGTCTACATTCCACTCCCAGCTCCCTATGGAGGCGATCCGCATTGTCTGAGCCAAGAGCTCCTCTCTGTCCTGCATGTTTTTACCTACATGATAATCAGAGGACACATACATAATAAAGTAAGACGGAAGGCCTTCTTCGTCCCTTTTGATTAACGAGACAACCACCTGAGCCAAAATAACGCTTCCATCTTTACGAATAAGCTTATGCTCCAGATTAAGCGAAGGCAGCTCTTCATTGAACAGCTTACTCACTTTCGCAGAACTTTTATCATATTCTTCCTGATAGGTAATCTCCCTCATGCTTAAGTTAAGCAGCTCCTCTTCCGTGTATCCAAGGAGTTTGCAGAGTGACGGATTTACTTGAAGCCACTTTCCATCCGCCGAGACAAATGCGATACCCGTTGGTGACAAAGCATATACTTGTTCATAATCGGGATATTGTTGAAGCAAATCATTATGCATAACGCGCCTCCAGCCAATGAAGTATATAAAATGAGCGAAATGGGGCTAGACTTGTTCACTTTGTCTAATAGATATCAGACAACTCCTAAATTGTCAATTCACATTTTCTATGTTAAAGCACATGCTTCATCACTTGAATAATGCTATTAATAGATGCTACTATAGAAAGGAAAGTAACTTGTCATATAACAAGAAATCCAGAGGAGTGTGAAGAGAAATGAGTTGGACAGAAATTTCAACTATAGATGAATGGAATCAAATCCTGGAGCAATCCAGCAGCCGGGGTCAATTGGTCCTGAAGCACAGCACCACCTGCCCGGTTAGCGCGAATGCCCTCAAGGAATTCAATGAATTTGTTGATACCAATCCAAATGCGGATGTAGATTACTATCTTGTCAAAGTTATTGAGTCACGTCCTGTGTCCAATCAAATTGCTGAGGATCTGGGTGTTAAGCACGAGTCTCCTCAGGTGATCTTTGTGAAGGATAAAGCGAAATACTGGACAGCTTCCCACTGGTCTGTAACGAATGCTCATATTTCAGCAGTCCTGAATTAATCTTTATCTTGAATTCATCATTAAACATTTGAAAGCCATAGACCAGAATTTATCAATTCCGGTCTATGGCTTTCCTTGTTATTATAGAACACAGAGAACAATCAGGATTGAAAAGTTCAATACATTTTAGCAAGGAGAATCAGCAGTGAATCCCACTACACTTCCCCCTCGGCATTCCATAAATACGGGACGCATTCTATTTATAATCGCGCTTCTGGCAGCACTTGGGATCACCAGTATTATTATTCTTCGTGGTAATGGCGTTGCCTCCCTACCTGACTTATTAACTAACTTCAAGGCCTTGTTCATCAGTATTATCCTCGAGGCACTTCCCTTTATGCTCCTCGGTGTTCTATTCTCCTCTATACTGGAGGTCTTCGTCTCCGAGGCCACAGTCAGACGGCTGATTCCCAGGAATCCGCTGCTTGCCGTCCTCTTCTCCTGTGTACTTGGCTTCATTTTTCCGATCTGTGAATGCGGCCTGACCCCGGTTGTAAGAAGACTTATTCATAAAGGCATGCCGCTGTATACGGCCATTGTCTTCATCCTGGCAGGTCCAATTGTGAATCCTGTTGTATTTGCTGCGACCTATATGGCTTTTCGGACAGAACCTCATCTTGCTTACTACCGGCTCCTTCTTGCCGTAGTTGTGGCCTCGGCAATCGGGCTGTTCATCTGGCGGGTAGTGAAGACGGACCCGCTCCGCCCAGCGCCAAGCGGTGTGTCTGGACAAGCCAATACCGGCTCATTGACGGCAGTAAGGAAGCTGCCGGTTCGTGTTCATCCAGGGGCCGTAATCGGGCAGACTTCCAGATTCGTACTGAGCAGGGTCCGCTCCACCCGGAGGGGCGTCATTCGTGGACGTATCAGCTCATCTTTAAGTCATGCCATAGAAGAATTTTTTGAAATGGGAAAATATCTGCTGCTGGGCGGGGCGATTACGGCTCTTATCCAGTGTTTGTTCTCAAGAGATAGCCTTATGGCTCTAGGCGGTGGGCCGCTCAGTTCCCATATATTCATGATGGGGATGGCATACCTGCTCTCCCTCTGCTCAACATCAGATGCCTTTGTAGCCTCTTCCTTCGCATCCACATTCCCGGCAGGAGCGCTGCTAACGTTCATGATCTTCGGTCCGATGCTTGACCTGAAAGGTACGATCATGCTGCTATCTGTATTCAAGGCCAAATTTGTCCTGCTGCTTGCTGTTCTCATTATCGTGACCGTGTTTATCGTTGCCTTGATTGCCGGACAGACACTCCCTATGTCGTAGAAAGCAATGAACTGACCTAAGGAAGGAGAAGATTCACTTGAACCAGCCTAAAGCCACTCTATTAAAACACGCTGCTATGCAGACCTTGATCCTTCTCGGTTTCGCAATCTATATTAGTTACTTGTCCCTATCCGGACATATTAATTACTACATCGCTCCGCGTATGCAATCTTATGTGGAGTTGTCTGCAGCGGTGCTCTTCCTAATGGCCGCCTATCATGGATATCATACGTATCGGAAGCTCCGCGGCCTTCCTTCTTCGGCCCATTCCCATCACGAGCCACCACGCTCAGCACCGGCAAGAGGAGCGCTTAACTCGCTCTTTCTCTTCCCTGTCCTGCTCGGCTTTCTAGTCCCGGACAGCTTCCTAGGCAGTTCTCTTGCTGCCAAGAAGGGCCTCAACCTAGCGGGTTCTATCCATTCCAGACAGACCCCAATCACCCTGAGCAGCTCTGTTAAAGTCTCCGGTGCAAGCCTCGCTAAGCTGTTCCCTTCGGACAAGTATACCGGAGAATACGCCAAGCTTGGTATGAAGCTGTATCAAAAGGACCATATTCAGGTCAAGGATCAGGGATATGTTGAGATACTCACCGCGCTGCAGCTATATCCGGGGAACTTCGGCAGCAAGCCGATCGACATCAGCGGCTTCGTATACAGGGAGCCTTCGATGAAGCCGAATCAGTTCGTCATTGCCCGGTTCAATATTCAGTGCTGTACTGCAGATGCGATGCCTCTGGGGGTTCTGGTGGAAATGAATGGCGGGGATCAGCTTAAGACAGACAGCTGGGTGCATCTGTCCGGCAAGCTGGGCGAGACCTCCTATGGGGGGAATCAGGTACTCAAGCTGGATGCCGAGAAAGCTCAGCCGATCTCCGCACCGGATAATGTATATGTACAGCCGTCTCTGGACTTCAGTTTTGAAGACCAACTGTAGGATCTATATAAGACGCATTTAAAATGTTCACATTTGTAGGTACAGTCGTAACTACGGGGAATGCTTGGACTTTCGGCCGCTCTTGTCTCCAGATTTCTTGATGTATCGCAGTGCGGATGAAATCCGGAGACAAAGCATATGCTTCCGATGTAGCTTTCTTTCAGAAAGCTTGTAGGCGATCGCTTTCGCACCTA
>RCUN01000192.1_pt1 | contig 55472 bp, 51 predicted proteins | sample 2166181 | NCBI WGS metagenome assembly RCUN01 (sample SAMN09932603, study PRJNA488358) | compost metagenome | feature: garden; material: soil; isolation source: compost soil in crotononitrile-enriched culture | place: Germany: Experimental Botanical Garden Goettingen | collected 2016-01-27 | reverse complement strand
ACAGGACCTTGGAAGGCGTTTTAAAGGTGCTCAACGCTTAAGGTCCTGTACATGAATCGAATCTACGGGCTGGCACTTGAACAATTTTTTGATCAGTAGCAGCTAACGTTTGGTTAAGGAGCCGGTTTTAGCCGGTCCCGAGTGGCTAGGCGAACGGCTTGAACGAATTGTTAGCCTTCACAGTTTATTCAGAAGTGTTCTTTTCTTGTTCTTAATTGACTGCCTATAGCGAGATATTTCTTCTCGATGGTATTCAACCGCAGCGAGCACTTGCTCTCTCGTCATTTTTGAAGAGTACAACTGAGACGAATAGTCTCTTAGTTTATCCGCGATATCGCGCAGGTCGTCGAGCACAACCTGCTCCCCATTCTTTAGCTCCCCCACTAACTGAGGGATCTCTGAATAGTTGGAAAGTGACACGCTGAAGCGAGTTGGATCAAACACCTGCGCGAATTTGTCCGCCAAGTGATAGAGTCCTGCACAGATGTGGTGCTCGTAATAACTGCTCATCAGTTTTCCATCAACGTCTGCCAGATATTTAGATAGTTCATTATTGTCAATGGAAAATTTAGCCCCGACAAGGTATGAGTCGGTAAGAGATAGAGCTCGATCCAGCTCATCTCCTAGCTTTCCAACAACGTCGCGAATTTCCTGTCTTGCAGTCGCATTTGTAGACGCGCCAAGCGTAATGATGGATTTAGTTGCTTCAAGGAATACTTTGAAGCTCATAAACTTCTCCTCTGAAGGCTAGCATTGGACAGTCCGGTTGATGGACTTGTTATACATAACCTATTTAGCCAATAGAAGCATTTTTCGAAATTTTCGTCTCACCCGCTTGCTCAATTACCTGGCCAGTTACGGTGCCTGTGATGGAAAGCTTGCCACCGCTGTTGATTATGTTACCAGCAACCATTCCGGGCACCTCCACAACTGCGCCATGCTCAACAACCAAATCTTTCGTAGCCATTCCATGCAAAACGAGGAAGCCACCAGGCTTAACGGTGACTTTCCCGGTAAACATGCCGTACATTTTTAGTTCAGAGACGATTTCAATATCGCCCTCGATTTTTCCGTGCTCAGAGCGCATGGATTCTCCTTTATAAAAAACGCTTCAAACAGCAGCCTCGCTTGCGAGCTCCTGCTGGCTTGGCTTGTTACATTTCTTTGTGAACCATGAATCCATCATAGAAATAATTTCTATGACTTCCACCTCATCAACAGAATCATGACCATCACTAATTACAAGCTCGTCATGTAAAAATGCTTGAAAGTCATTAAAGTCACCCCATATTACACTCCCACTTGGCGCCCTTTCTATTTCACTAGGAACAAACCAATTTCTAACAACCTTTATGACTTTTATTGGATCATCATCATGATTTTTAATATCCGAACCAGAAAGATCAGACAGTGCCTTTTGATAACGATACCTTTCCTTTTCAAGAATAAGTATTTTCTTTCTCGACCAAACATCGCCTTTAAGTTTTTGACAACCATAATCAATCCCTAATTCGAAGGGCATATTCATACGATAATGTTCCTCCGAACCTGACGAAATAATTCGGGATAGGTCATGAATACCGAACTTAGACTCAAGTATTAGGTTAAGGATCTTATCGATTCTCGTTTCGCCTGAATCATTGCGCTCTAAAGACAAACGAGGAGTAAATCCTAAAGTTTTAACTGTGAAAACAACCGAAAGTAGCAATTGTCGATAATCATCATCAAATGGACAGTTCACAAATACATTAGAATCAAAATCATCCATAACTATTTCTTGTCCTTCGGTGGATGAGGATCATTTCCATAGCTGTCCTTCTCCTTGATTCGACCATCACGGCCATGGACATAGAATTCGGCATTTTGATTTTTTGCTACTTGTCTGCCGTAATCGATAGCATCTTGCTGAGTGTCAAAGAGCTTAGTTGCTTTTGAGCTACCACCTTTTTTTACCGCCCAGCCGCCATCACTACTTCGTACTACGTGTTGAGAATTCTTACTCATATCAACCTCCATAAAATGTAACCGTGATTAGATGGAAGGTGGTACTAACACATGCATACCGCCCGCCCTCTATCTAACCCACTTTAAATAACATTTAAATAAATGGATTACTTTTCTACCTCTGAAGCAGACTGTATTCGCTTGACCTCTTCTTTTTGCACAACCATTTCGACTGCATAGAAAAGCAGTGTGACGTTGGCCATGGCAAACGCCAGCATGGCTACCGCACTGGATCTCAGCCTCCAGTCTGCTGCTTGTTACCTGCGAGAGGGCTGGCGTGGCTCATGGGTGACTCCGATGAGGCGTGTGTTGCCAATCGGGTATGTTAGCGGGTATGGCGCTGAGGGGAAGGGCAGGGTGATGGATTTCTGGGCGGGATCAAAGAATGAGCTGCTATGGCAAGGGATGTGTCGGTGCCCCGGGTCTGCAAGAGGGGGCTATGCCCCCTCATTGGGCTCATGGGGCCGGTTGCCTTTTAGGCCAGCACCAGGGGTTGGCGGCTGTTATGGCCGCTCGTGAAGGAGAAGGGCTGGTCGCCCTCCCTTACACCAGCGCCAATGTCTGGCGGCTGCGCCACAGCCGCTCGTGGAAGAAGAAGACGACTGTGTTGATGGCAGGTTCGATCAGTGCCATCACGCCGCCGGTGAGCAGCTCGCCGCTCAGCAGGTAGGCGACGGCGAAGGCCACCGAGAAGTGCACCAGGGCGAAGCTGCTGGTCTTGGCCTGCAGGCTGTGATCGGGCTTGAGCTTGTGCCAGCCAAGGTCGTGGAAGTAGAAGGCGACCGTGTTGACGGCGGGCTCGATCAGGGCGATCAGGCTGGCGGTGAGCAGTTCGCCGGTCAGCAGGTAAGCGACGGTGAAGGCGACACTGAAGTGCAGAACGGCGAAGCTGATGGTCTTTTTCATGATGGTGTCTCCTCTGGCGATGAAGGCAGTATCACCCAGAACTTCATCAAATGAAAACTATTCTCATCTATCGGCGAAATAGAAAATGCCTATCAACCGGGGGAGAAACCACCAGATTGGGAGTTGCCTGGGGCCACGGCGGTGCTAGAGTGTGCCTTTTGCCATGAAAAAGGAGCTTTCATGACCATCAATGCCAACATCTATGTGCTGTTCATCCTGCTGCTGATGATCCTTGTCGGCGTCGTGGCCTGGCGACTGGCCCGGCGCAAGAGCCGCCACCCCGTGCTTGTCACCGTCCTGTGCGTGCTGCTCTGCCTGGTGCCGCCCTTCGCCCTGCTGGCGCTGCTCATTCTGGCGCTCTGGCGGGATATGCCCGTGAGGGCCTGAGGCGAGCGGCGTCATCCTGGCAACGGCAGACAGAGAAAAGCCCCTTTCGGGGCTTTGTCGTGTTTGTGGCTGGTGAGGGGTCAGTCGGCTGCCTTGTTGAGCCACTCCACCCTGTACTGGGCACCGGTGCCCTGGGCCAGCTTGGCGCACAGGGGTTTGAGGAAGGCTTCGATCTGCTCGTCCAGCATCCAGGGGGGGCTGACGATCAGCATGCCGGAGCCGTTCATGCCCCAATCGGCGGTCTGGCCGGCCACTTCCAGCTCCGCCACCAGGACGTTGCCGAAGTTTTCCCGCTTGATCGCCTTGAGCATGTCGCGGGACTTGTCCGCCTCCTGGCCGAGGATGGGATACCAGAGGGCGTAGATGCCGGTAGCCCAGCGCTTCTGTGCTTTTTTAAGGGTATCGACCACGGCGAAGTAGTCTTCCTTGAGCTCATAGGGGGGGTCGATGAGCACCAGGCCGCGGCGCGGGGTGGGCGGCAGCAGGGCCACCAGCCCCTCGAAGCCGTCCCTATGGTGGACGGCGACGCGGGGGTCATAGCCCATGTTGGCGCGAAGATCCTCCACCTCGTTGTTGTGCAGCTCCATCAGCGCCAGCTTGTCCTGATCGCGGGCGAGACGGCGCGACAGCTCCGGCGAGCCCGGGTAGTAGTGCAGCTGACCATCGCTGTTCATCTCTTCGATGACGCCCAGATAGGGGGCCATGGCGGACCACTGGGCGCGCTCGTCCCACAGGCGGCCGATGCCGTCGGCGTATTCCGCCTTCTTCTGGGACCAGTCGCCGCGCAGGTCATAGAGACCGCCGCCGGCATGGGTGTCCAGCACGATGAAGGGCTTCTCCTTCTTCTTGAGGGACTCGATGATCAGGGCCTGAACGGTGTGTTTCAGCACGTCGGCGTGGTTGCCGGCGTGAAAGGCGTGGCGGTAGCTCAGCATATTAGGTCTCTGAGGGGGCCCTGCTGGGCACCCAGTAACGATAGATAGTTCAACAGGTTGTGGCTCTTGCCACGAAACAGGGAGAGGCCGCGCAGGGTCTGCAGCAGGACCCCCTGTTGCAGCCGCTCCAGCTCCAGCTCGTGGGCCAGCATGGCCTGGTACTCTTCCTCGGCCAGCCGTGACTTGGCTTGCTGGCGCAGGGTGCGCCAGGGGAGCAGCACGGCCTCGGTCTGGACCAGGGCCGGTTGCAGGTCGGTGAGGTCGACCGGGATGCCGAGCAGATCCAGATGGTGCAGCAAGAGCGCCAGGTTGACGTTGCCCCCCTGGCTCTGCACATTGAGCCAGTCCTGGCTGCGCTCGCCATAGACCTTGCCGCTCCAGTGCCAGAAGCCGAGCGGCGTCGGCAGTTCGTGCACGGCGACCCGCTCGCTTGCCATCAGCCGTTCGTCACGCAAAGAAGGCCTGCTCCATGGTTTCCAGCTCCTCAGATAGGCTCATCCACTCCAGCTCCACCTCTTCCAGCTGCTCCTTGAGGGGGCCCTGGGACTTGAGCAGATCGGAGAGCTTGCCCTTGGCGTTCTCTTCGTAGATGGCGGGATCGGCGAGCTGGCTCTCGATATCGCCAAGCTTGCCCTGCAGCTTCTCCATGCTGGCCTCGAGCTTCTCCAGCTTCTGGCGCAGGGGCCGGGTCTGCTGACGGAACTGGGCCTCGAGCCGCTTCTGATCCTTGCGTGCCACCGCCGAGTTGGCCGAGACGGGGCCGTCCGTCGGCTTGGCGTTGGCCTCTTTCTCCTGCTCGCCGAGCCACTTGTGGTAGTCGTCCAGATCGCCGTCGAACGGCTCGACCCGGCCACCGTGCACCAGATAGAAGTCATCGGTGGTGGTGCGCAGCAGGTGACGGTCGTGCGAGACCACCACCATGGCACCCTCGAAGCCTTGCAGCGCCATGGTCAGGGCGTGGCGCATCTCCAGATCCAGGTGGTTGGTCGGTTCATCCAAGAGCAGCAGGTTGGGCTTTTGCCAGGTGATGAGGGCCAGCACCAGCCGCGCCTTTTCACCACCGGAGAAGGGGGCCACCTTGTCCAGCGCCTTGTCACCGTGGAAGCCGAAGCTGCCAAGGTAGTTGCGCAGCTCCTGCTCGGACTTGTCCGGCGCGAGGCGGGCCAGGTGATCGAGGGGGGTGTCGTCCAGGCGCAGGGTTTCGAGCTGATGCTGGGCGAAGTAGCCGATGCTGACCCCGGCGCTCACCTCCAGCTTGCCCGACAGCGGCGCATTGGAGCCCGACAGCATCTTGATGAAAGTGGACTTGCCGGCGCCGTTGCGCCCCAGCAGGCCGATGCGCGAGCCCGGCACCAGGTTCATCTTTATCTTCTCCAGGATCACCTTGTCACCGTAACCGGCGCACAGGTTCTCCATGGCGATGAGGGGGGTCGGCAGGGCCGAGGGCTCGCGAAACTCGAAGCTGAACTCGGAGTCGGCGTGGGCGGGCAGGATCTTCTCCATCCGCTCCATGGCTTTCAACCGGCTCTGGGCCTGACGTGCCTTGGAGGCCTTGTAGCGGAAACGGTCCACATAGGCCTGCATGTGGGACATCTCCCGCTGCTGCTTCTCGTACATGGACTGCTGCTGCGCCAGTTGCTCGGCGCGCTGCAGCTCGAAGTCGGAGTAGCCGCCGGTATATTCGTTGAGCTTGCCGTTCTCGATGTGGATGATGCGGTTGATGACCGAATCGAGGAAGTCGCGGTCGTGAGAAATAAGCACCAGCGTGCCCTGATAGCCCTTGAGCCACTTCTCCAGCCAGATGACGGCATCCAAATCCAGGTGGTTGGTCGGTTCATCGAGCAGCAGCAGATCGGAGCGGCAGAGCAGGGCCTGGGCCAGGTTCAGGCGCATGCGCCAGCCACCGGAGAAGCTACGCACCGGCGAGTCGAGCTGATCGCCCCCAAAGCCCAGGCCGTGCAGCAGCTCGGCGGCGCGGGCGCGGATGCTGTAGGCGCCTATGGTGTCGAGCCTGCCGTGCAGCTCGGCCACCAGGAGGCCGTTGTCATCCGCCTCGGCCTGGGCCAGCTGGGCTTCGAGGGCGCGGAACTCCTTGTCGCCATCGACCACGTACTCCAGCGCGGAGCAGTCCAGCGCCGGGGTCTCCTGGGCCACGCCGGCAATCTGCCAGCCGGCGGGCAGGCTGAAGCTGCCGTTGTCGATGGCCAGCTCGCCCCGCACCAGCGCAAAGAAGGTGGACTTGCCACAGCCGTTCTTGCCCACCAGGCCCACCTTGTGGCCGGGATGTATGGTGGCGGACGCGTTGTCCAGCAGCGTGCGGCCGCCGCGGATCAGTTCGATTTGACTGGCAACTATCATGGATGGATCTGCTTGGCTCAATGAAGGGGAGAAACTGGCGCGGATCTTACGTGAAATGACTCGGATTTGCACTTGAGGCTGGAGGGCATGGCTGGCTGCGGCAAGAAAAACGTGCCATAACAGAGACATCTGTCAGGGGGCTGGAGGCTTCCATGTTGATTAAAGAGATCATGACGACCCGGGTTGCGACCGTTTCCATGGATGACAGGCTCAATGTCATCAAGGCGATCTTCGAGCAGGCTCACTTTCGCCACCTGCTGGTGGTGGAAGAGGAGGTGCTGGTAGGGGTCATCTCGGACCGGGATCTGCTGCGCGCCATCAGCCCCTATCTCGACACGGATGCCGAGATGAACCGCGACACCGAGACCCTCAACCGACGCGCCCACCAGATCATGAGTCGCGAGCCCATCACCATCTCTCCCGAACGTTCCTTGCAGGAGGCAGCCAGCATCATGCTGGAGCAGCATGTCTCCTGCCTGCCGGTGCTGGAAAACGGCGCCCTGGTGGGCATCGTCAGCTGGAAAGACCTGCTGCGCGTCATGCGGGGCTGGCAACCGACCTGAGGCTTTTTTGGGGGCGCATGGAGCCCACCCCACCGGGCCCTTATTGAACACCACTCGATACAAGTGTCTGTCATATCGATATGGGGTGTTTTTATTGTTCTTATTTTATGTCTTCTTTGGTTTAAAATTCCAAATTAATCAGCCTTTGTGACACTTGGTGTCGCAATGACTGGATTGCATCGTGTTTTTCTAATTAATCGACCCCAGCTTCAGTTCCCATCAAGGTTCGCAGATCTACCCTAGGTCATCGGAAATGAACCCGATTCAAAATGACAACGACCGAGCACAGGTCTGGTTTACACCTCAGAGGAACGAACAATGAAAAAGACAGCATTGACGATGGCCATCTCCAGCCTGCTGCTGGCCGGTGGTGCACAAGCTTCTACCGTTTACAACCAGGATGGTACCAAGCTTGACATCGGTGGCCGTGTTCAAGGCATGTACTACGGTAGCGACAACGACGACGAGAGTGGCGATCAGAGCTACCTGCGTCTGCGCATCGGTGGTGAGACCCGCATCAACGAAGAAACCGTCGCCAACGGCTTCGTCGAGTACAACGTACCGACCAACAGCTCCGACACCGAGCTGCGTTATGCCTACGTTGGCATCAAGAACGATCGTTTCGGTGCCTTCAGCTACGGTCGTCAGGATGGTCTGATTGCCAAGGCCGTTAACGACTACACCGACGTTCTGCCGGAGTGGGGCGGAGATGGCCTGGGCAAGGGTACCGAAGTGTTCGGTACCGGTCGCACCAACGGCCTGGCCCAGTACATCTACACCTTCGACGGCCTGGTGCTGGGTGCCCAGTTCACCGGCGAGAACGAAGCGCAGAACGAGAGCGCGTCCAGCTGGACCAGGGGCTCCGAAGAGGGCTACGCCCTGTCTGCCAACTACAACTTCGACATGGGCATCAGCCTGGGTCTGGCCTATAACCAGGCCGGCAAGACCACCGAACAGGTTGAAAAGGCCAACTTCGGCGCTCAGGACGCGAAGCTGACTGCCGTTGGTATCAAGTACAACGCCAACAACCTGTATGCTGCCGCGACCTATGCCTATGGCGAAGACCATGTCTACGTTAACAATGCCGGCAACAACGGTTACGTTAGCGAGAGCAACGGTTACGAAGCCGTAGTTCAGTACACCTGGGGCCAGTGGAAGCCGTCCCTGGCGTACAACCGTCTGGACGTGAAAGACGCCGACCAGAACATTGACGATACCCTGACCGAGTACGTGTCCATCGGTGCCTGGTACAACATCAACGACAACTTCGATGTCTACGTTGATTACAAGGCCAACCTGCTGAGCAGCGACGGCACTGACGGGTACAACAAGTTCGGCCAGAACACCGACGACGTCGTTGGCGTGGCCATGCAGTACCACTTCTAAGTCATTCCCTGACTGCCTACTGTATTTTTGGACCGGCCGCTTTGCGGCCGGTTTTTTTATGGGCGCCACATCAGGTGGGCGTGTTATCGGGCGTCAGGCCAATCCCGGGTTCAGCATTGTCCCCTGCTGGTCGATAACTCTCTGTGTCGGGTCGGTGGCGATGAAGGACGACTGTCACTGGGCTATGGGGCGAGGATCACGTCCCGTGGCCAAGTTCCTATCTTTTCTCGACCCTTTTCATTATTTCTATAGAGACTTGCGTTGCTCCTGCCGGGAGAATGCGGGTCTGGTTGGCATGCTGGCGCCCCATCGCGGGGCGGCACTCTGGATACGGACGTAAGGGCTTTATATGGCGAGCATATTGGATTCAGTGGATCAACGTACCCAGCTGGTGGGGGAGAATCGCCTGGAGTTGTTGATGTTCCGGCTGGGTACCCAGCAGCTCTTTGCGATCAACGTCTTCAAGGTGCGGGAGGTGGTGAAGCTGCCCCATCTCAACAAGATGCCGGGCTCCCATCACAACATCAGCGGCGTGGCGAACATCCGCGGCGTTTCCATTCCCGTCATCAACCTGCGCGGTGCCATCGGGATGCGCCCCATGGCAGTCGACAACGAATCCAACCTCATCATCACCGAATACAACCGCACCATTCAGGGGTTCCTGGTGGGGCAGGTGGCCCACATCGTCAACATGACCTGGAAGGACATACTGCCGCCCCCCCGTTCGGCGGGCCGCGCCAACTACCTCACCGCCATCACCCGTGTCCCGGAGGGCGGGGTCGATCAGATCGTCGAAATCATCGATGTGGAGAAGGTGCTGGCGGAGATCATCACCTATGACATCCGCATCTCGGCGGAGGTGCTGGACAAGGAGATCCTGCCCCAGATGCAGGGGCGCCGGGTGCTCATCGTCGATGACTCCAGCACGGCTCGCAATCAGGTGCGCGAGACGCTCGCCCAGCTCGGGCTCGAGGTGATCGAGTGCCAGGATGGCTTGCAGGCGCTCAAGCTGCTCAAGGGGTGGTGCGATGCGGGCAAGAAGGTGACTGACGAGATCATGCTGATGATAACGGACGCCGAGATGCCTGAGATGGATGGCTACCGTCTGACCCACGAGGTGCGCAGCGATCCGCGCATGGCCGATCTCTTCATCACCCTCAACACCTCCCTGAGCGGCAACTTCAACGAGGCCATGGTCAAGAAGGTGGGATGCGATCGCTTCATCTCCAAGTTCCAGCCTGATTTGCTGGTCGGGGTTACCCAGGAGCGCATGCGCCAGATCCTGGGGGCTTGAACCCGACTCAAGGGCTTATCGCCTCAAACCAAATCGATAACAGAACACCCGCCAAGGCGGGTGCTCTGTTTTGGCGGGCAGGGGCCAATGCCGGCCCCCTGGGGTCACTGGGTCAGCAGGGGCTCGATAAAGCGGGCGACCCGATCGCGGATCTGGGGCTGCGCCGCCGCCGTGGGGTGGATCCCATCGTTCATCATGAGTTCAGGGCGCAGCACAATATCATCGAGAAAGAAGGGCATCAGCGGCAGGGCATTGGCTTGCGCCAGCTCCGGGAAGATCTGCTCGAACTGTTGCAGGTAGCGAGCGCCATAGTTGCGCGGCAACTGGATCTGGGTCAGCACCGTCTTCGTCTGGCTGGCCTTGGCCAGCGCCACCATCTTGGTGAGGTTGGCCCGGGTGATGGCGGGGGCAAAGCCGCGCAGGCCATCGTTGCCGCCGAGCTCGATCAGCACCCAGTCAGGCTTGTGCTCCTCGAGCAGGGCGGGCAGGCGGGCCAGCCCTCCCTGGGTTGTTTCACCACTGATGCTGGCGTTGATGAGCTTGTGCTCGCCACCCTGCTGCTGCCATTTTTCATTGAGCAGGGCAGGCCAGCTCTGTTCGGCCGGCATCTGGTAGCCGGCACTCAGGCTGTCCCCCAGTACCAGCAGGGTTTGCGCCTGAGCTGATGAGATCCAGCCACACAGGCAACTCAAGACGAACAAGACACGTATCATGCATTCAACTCCCAAGATCTATGGTCATTACAGGTAAAGGCAAACAGGAAACGCATCATGAGTTCAACGCCCATTATCACCGTCAGGGGGCTCGGCAAAACCGTTCGCCTCGGCCAGGAAAGTCTCACCATCCTTGAAGGGATCGATCTGCAAGTCAATACCGGTGAAACGCTGGCCCTGGTCGGTGCCTCTGGCTCTGGCAAGTCCACCCTGCTCGGCCTGCTGGCCGGGCTGGATCTGCCGAGCAGCGGCGAGATAGAGATCCTGGGTCAATCCCTCACCCGGCTGGACGAGGAGGGGCGGGCCAGATTGCGCGCCGAGCAGGTGGGGTTCGTGTTCCAGTCCTTCCTGCTGCTGCCCACCCTGAGCGCCCTGGAGAACGTCATGCTGCCAGCCGAGCTGCGCGGCGAGACCGACTGTGAGCCCAGGGCCCGCGAGCTGCTCACCCAGGTCGGGCTGGCCGAGCGGCTGCACCACCTGCCGCCGCGCCTGTCCGGGGGTGAACAGCAGCGGGTCGCCATCGCCCGGGCCTTCATGACCCGGCCCAGCCTGCTGCTGGCGGACGAGCCGACCGGCAACCTCGACAGCAAGACGGGGGAGACGGTGATCGAGCTGCTGTTTCGCCTCAACCGTGAGCACAACACCACCCTGGTGGTGGTGACCCATGATCATGAGTTGGCCCAGCGCTGCCAGCGGCAACTGGTGATGGCGGCGGGACGGCTGGAGGTGGAGCCCGTTGCGGCGGCCAGGGTGGGAGAGTTGTCATGAGTCAGTGGCGACTGGGTTTCAAGTTGCTGCGCCGGGAAGGCTTCAGCGGGGAGCTGCGCTGGTTCGTGCTGGCGCTGGCCCTGAGCGTGGCCTGCGTGCTGAGTGTGGCCCTGGTGGCGGACCGGCTGGATGCGGGGCTCAAGGCCTCGGGCCGCGACTTCATCGGGGCGGATCGGGTGCTGCGCTCCGCCACCCCGGCGCCCGAGGCCTGGCTCGCCCAGGCGAAGCAGGAGGGGCTCCTCGTCCAGACCACGGTCAGCTTCAACAGCATGCTGTTTCACGGTGACGGGCTGCAGCTGGCGTCCATTCGCGCCGTGCCGAGCGATTTTCCCTTCTATGGCAAGCTGGAGCTGATGCCCCAGCGCGCTCCTGCGCCCGGCGAGATCTGGCTCTCCGACCGGGTGATGCAGTTGCTCGGCGCCACACTCGGGGACGAGCTGGAGGTCGGCAACACCAGGTTGAAGGTGGCGGGGGAGCTGGGTCAGGAACCGGATCAGGGCTTCAGCCCCTTCCAGATGGCGCCAAGGGCGCTGATCCACAGCGCCGATATCGAGGCGACCGGCGCCCTCTTGCCGGGCAGCCGCCAGCAGTGGCGTTATCTCATCAAGGGGCCGCGGGAGGGGGTCGCCCGTTATGAGCGCTGGCTCAAGCCCAAGCTGACGGCCGGGCAGAAGCTGATCAAGCCGGACGATCAGGGCTCCCAGGTCGGCAAGACCCTGGCCAATGCCGAGCGCTTCTTCCGCCTGGCGTCGCTGGCAGGCGTGTTGCTGGGGGCGCTGGCCATGGGCATAGCGGTGCGCCACTTCGCCGAGCGGCAGACCAACATGGTGGCGCTGCTCAAGACGCTCGGCGCGTCGCGGCGTACCCTCTGGCAACTGATGGGGACGCTCCTCGCCTCCCTGACCCTGATAGGTGCCCTGATCGGCCTGGTGGCGGGGAGCGCCATGCAGTGGCTGACGCTGCAACTGCTGGGGGATCTGCTGCCCGCGGATCTGCCGCCCCCCTCCTGGCGTCCCTTCGCCCTGGGTCTGGCGGTCGCCTTCTTCATCACCCTGCTGCTGGCCTTCATCCCCTTCCTGCGCCTGCTCAAGGTGCCGCCGCTGCGGGTGCTGCGCCGGGAGCTGGAGGCGGGCATTCCCCCCTGGCTGACGGTGCCCGTGGGCCTGCTCGGTCTGTTCGGGCTGGTCTGGGGCTTTACCGCCGATGCCAGGCTGGCGCTCGGTCTCATCGGAGGCATGGGGTTGCTGATGGTGCTGCTGGCGCTGCTGGCCTCCGGGCTGTTGCGACTCGGTGGCCGGCTCAAGGGGCCCCATGCCCTGCGTCTGGCCATCAGCCACCTCTCCCGCGAGCGCGGCAGCGGCCTGTTCCAGCTGGCGGGCTTTGCCCTGGCGCTCATGCTGTTCGGGCTCTTGTGGGCGGCGCGGGTCGATCTGCTGGATGATTTCTCCGCCCGCCTGCCCGCGGATGCCCCCAACCGCTTCCTGGTCAATGTGGCCGACGGGGAGCGCGACGGCATACTGGCGGACCTGCACAAGGCCGGGGCCATCACCTCGGACTTCTACCCCATGGTGCGTGGGCGTCTGACCCGGATCGCCGGTCAGGCGGTGGGTGAGGATGCGGCGCGGGAGGGAGTGAACCGCGAGCTCAACTTCACCACCACGGCGACCCTGCCCCCCGACAACCAGGTCACCTCGGGCCAGTGGCTCGGCGGCAAGGGGGAGGTCTCCGTCGACGAGGTGCTGGCGGGCCAGCTCGGCATCGCCCTGGGGGACGCCCTCAGCTTCACCATAGAGGGGCGCAGCTTCGAGGCCAGGGTGACCAGCCTGAGGTCCATCAAGTGGGACAACATGCGGCCGAACTTCTACATGATCTTCTCGCCGGACGTGCTGGCCCCCTTCTCCCAGACCTGGCTTGGCAGCTATCGTCTGCCGCCACAAGGACGCAGTGCCGAGGTGGAGCTTATCCGTCGTCACCCCACGGTGAGTCTCATCGATGTGGAGGATCTGATAGGGCGGCTGACTGTGGTCTCGGATCAGGTGAGCCGGGCGTTGGGGCTGATGCTGGGGCTGGTGACGGTGGCCGCCCTGCTGGTGCTGCTGACCCAGACCCAGGCCAGCATGGCCGCCCGGCGCCGCGAGCTGCTGCTGATGCGCACCCTGGGGGCCGGCAGCAAACTGCTCGAGAAGATGCTGCGCTGGGAGCTGGTGGCGAGCGGCGCCCTGGCGGGGCTGTGCGCCGCCATGGTGGTGGAGCTCTGCTCCTTTGGCCTGCAGTGGTGGTGGTTCGATGGCCAGTGGCAGTTCCACTGGGCCATCTGGGCCGGCCTGCCCTTGCTGGGGGCCCTGCTGGTGACCCTGGCCGGTCAGGGCATGCGCCGCCAGTTGCTGGCGGGCACCCTGAGCGACCGGTTAAGAGGCCTGGGGCAGGGGCTGCTCTGACGGCCCCCTGGCGAGGTGCCAGTCGTAAAAATCCCGACCTCGGTCGGGATTTTTCATAATGGCTTCAGCGCGGGGCTTGCAGCAGGTTGCCGAGGGCCTCGGGGAGGGCCGGATAGGTGAAGTGGAACCCCGCCTCCTGCAAGCGTGCGGGCAGGACGTGCTGGCCGGTGAGCAGCAGATCCGCCGCCTCGCCCATCAGCAGTCGAAGCACCTGGGCTGGCACGAAGAAGAGGTGCGGGCGATGCAGTGTGCTCGCCAGGGTCTGGCTGAACAGGCGATTGCTGACCGGCTGCGGGGCCGTGCCATTGAAGATCCCCTCGCACTCGTCGTGTTCGAGCAGGAACAGCATGGCCCGCACCAGATCCTGCACATGGATCCAGCTCATCGTCTGGGTGCCCGGGCCCATGGGGCCGCCGAGCCCCAGCCGATAGGGGGGGAGCATCCTGGGCAGGGCACCGCCATCGGTGCCGAGCACCAGGCCGATGCGCACTATGCAGACCCGGGTCTGGGCGCTGCGGGCCTGCAGGGCCAGTTGCTCCCACCGCTGGCAGAGCCGGTGGGTGAACTCGTCGTGAGGGTGGTGGCAGCGCTCGTCCAGAGGCTCATCCCCCTGGCGGCCATACCAGCCGATGGCGGAGGCGTTCAGCAGCAATCTGGGTGGCGTGCTGGAGAGCTTGATGAGATCGACCAGTTGCTCGGTCAGCAGCCAGCGGCTGTTGCACAACAACTGCTTGCGGGATTCGCTCCAGCGGCCGGCGGCGATGGGCTCCCCGGCCAGGTTGATGACGATGTCCACGTCGTTGAGGTGGTCCAGCCGGTCCAGGTTGTCGAGCAGAGTGACGTCATGGCCAAGCAGCTCATAGGCCCGGCTACCCTGGCGGGTCAACACCACCACGTCATGCGCCACCTTGAGGTGTGCCACCAGGCGGCGGCCGATAAAGCCGGTGCCTCCCGTGATCAGTATCTTCATGTCCTGCCTCCCTGACGGCTGTTCGCTCTACTCTAGAGGCTGGGCGCTGGATGGACAAGATCCTGTTTTTATGAGCATTATAAATTCACGATGGGGCAGGCTAGTGCACCTTGCGCTGGCGGCGGCACGAAGCGTCGATGGGGGTGGTACTTGTCGACCATGCCGCCATTCGCTTTGTATCTGGACGCATCACCATTACTTGCCAAGCGGACAGCAGCGAGTAAACTCGTCCGCTTTTTCGCCGTGACCATGAGGGCAGTTATGCCATTTCGTCGTTTAAGGGTGCGTCAATTCTATGTCCGGCTGGTCTGTGCCCTGCTGGCGGGTCTGCTGCCCATGGTGCTGGGACTGGCCATCATCGTCTGGCAGACCGCCACCGGGGTGCGGCAGGATGCGGTGGCGCGGCTGCAACATGCCAAGCTGATGTTTGACCGTACCCTGGACAACGCCCAAGTGGCTGCGTCGGCCCTTCGCGGCAGCCTGGACAAGCCCTGCCTCGAGGTGGTGCAGGGGCTGCGGGATCAGGTGGCGACGGTGCCGGATGTGCGCAGCGTCAACCTGGCCGAGGGCACGACCATCTACTGCACCTCCCTCTATGGGCCGGTCAGCGGGGAGATCAGGCTGGGCGACTATGCGGATGGCAAGCTGGATCTCATGAAGGGCAATCCCGTCACCCCGAATCGTCCCCTCATCGTCTACCGGGAGGAGATCGGTGCGTTCAGCGTGCTGGTGGGCATAGATGGTTACTACCTGCTCAACATTCTGGACATGCTGAGCCGCAACTCCCCCCTCGGCCTGGTGGTCGGCCAGGAGATGCTGCTGCGGGACAGCCAGCTCACCGACAGGCTCATCCCCCCGGGTAGCCAGGGCTATCTGGAGGAGCGCTCGACCAGGTATCCGTTCAAGGTGGTGACCAGGGTATCGGTCGGTGAGTACAGGGCCCATATCTGGGACTACTCCAAGGTCGGCATCATCGTCTATCCCCTGCTGAGCCTGCTGTTCGGGGTGGGGATCTTCTGGTTGACGGGACGATCGACCTCCCCGACCCAGGAGCTGAAGCGGGCGCTGGATCAGCAGGAGTTCATTCCCTACCTGCAACCCGTGGTGACCGGGGACGATGCGCACTGGAGCGGCTGCGAGGTGCTGATGCGCTGGCAGCATCCCCGTCAGGGCATGATCTCGCCGGATCGCTTCATTCCGCTCGCGGAGGATAGCGGCCTCATAGTCCCCATGACCCGGTTGCTGATGGCCCAGGTGCGGGAGGCGTTTGCCCCCCTGGTGGATAAGCTGCCCAGGGGGTTCCACTTCGGTTTCAACATCAGCGCCAGCCACTGCAAGGATCTCAGCCTGGTGGACGATTGCCGGGACTTCATCTATGCCTTCCGGGATAACCCCATCAAGCTGGTGCTGGAGTTGACCGAGCGCGAGCTCATCGTGGCGGACGAGACGACCGATCGGCTGTTCGCCGAGCTGCACCAGCTCGGGGTCTTCATCGCCATCGACGACTTCGGCACCGGCCATTCCAGCCTGACCTATTTGCAGACCTTCCAGGTGGACTTCCTCAAGATCGATCAGAGTTTCGTCGGCATGATAGGGTCGGATGCGCTCTCCAGCCACATCGTCGAGAACGTCATCGATCTGGCGACCCGGCTCGGTCTGCTGCTGGTGGCTGAGGGGGTGGAGACCCAGGTGCAGGCCGATTACCTGAAGGCGCGCAAGGTGGACTTCCAGCAGGGTTACCTCTATGGCAGGCCCATGCCGATGACGGTCTTTGCCAGCCAGCTACCCGCCCAGAAGGGATCGTCAGCCTGAGGGGCCGCGCCTTGGCTAGCGGCTCCAATGGTTTGCCCATCCACGTCTTGCCCGCTCACCGGGGCTGACGGCGAGACATAAAAAAACCAGCGACCCGGGTCGCTGGTTTTTTTCATCTTCAGAGGGTTCAGAGCATGCGGGCCAGGGCGCGGCAGAGGCGCTTGATGCCCTCTTCCGTGGTGGCCTCATCCACGCAGGAGAAGCTCAGGCGCAGGGTGTTCTGGATCTCGGGGCGCACATAGAAGGGAGCACCGGGCACGAAGGCCACCTTCTCCTTGATCGCCTCGTCGAACAGGGCCATGGCACTGACGCTGGGTGGCAGGGTCAGCCAGAGGAACATGCCTCCCTCGGGACGGGTGTAGCTGACGCCGGGCGGGCAATGACGGCTCAGGGCGGCCTCCATGGCGGCCCGCTGGCGGCCATAGACCTCCTTGATCTTCTCCAGATGAGCATCCAGCGAGTGATCGGTCAGGAAGCGGTGCAGCACCTGCTGGCTGAAGGCGTTGCTGTGCAGGTCGGTGGCCTGCTTGGCGATGGTCACCTTCTTGCGCAGCCAGTCCGGCACCAGCATCCAGCCCAGACGGAAGGCGGGCACCACCGTCTTGGAGAAGGAGCCGAGCAGCACGGTATTGTTCGGCGCCAGCTTGGCGATGGGGGGAAGATGTTCCCCCTCGAAGCGCAGCTCGCCATAAGGGTCGTCTTCCACCATCAGCAGATCGTGGCGCACCAGGCGCTCGGCCAGGGCTTCACGGTTGGCGCGGCTGTAAGAGACCCCGCTCGGGTTCTGGAAGTTCGGCACGCCGTACAGCAGCCTGGCGCTGGAACCCTGCTCCAGCAGCGCATCCAGCGCGGCCAGATCCAGTCCCTCTTCCCCGAGGGTGATGGGCTTGAAGTTCGGTTGATAGACGGAGAACGCCTGGATGGCACCCAGGTAGCCCGGCTCTTCGATGATCAGATCCTGCCCCTCGTCCACCAGCACCTTGCCCAGCAGATCCAGCGCCTGTTGGGAGCCGCTGGTGATGAGGATGTTGTCCGGGTTGACCTCCATGCCGTGGCGGCTCAGGTAGCGGTCGGCGATGTACTGGCGCAGCGGGGCGAACCCTTCGGTAGTGGCGTATTGCAGCGCCGCGGCGCCCTGCTCGCGCAGCACGTCCTGGCAGGCTTGCTCGATGGCCTTGACCGGGAACAGGTGAGGATTGGGCAGGCCGCCGGCGAAGGAGATAATCTCCGGATTGGCGGCGACTTTGAGGATTTCACGGATAAACGAAGGCTCGACCTTCTCGAAGCGCTGGGCAAAAAACGGCTGCATAGGGTTCTCTCTGACTAGGTGGCGGTCGCTCCATTCAACCGCCAGGTTATCCGTTTGTATCAGATTTAAGAAATGAGGCAATGGCTGTCACAAAAATCCATAAAAAAGGGCAGGTTTGGCACCTGCCCGAATTTTATCGCTTAGACCCTGGCCGAGGGCGCAAAAAGCCCTGCCAGTTGTTCATCGGTCGGGATGGGGCACTCAGATCCCCGGCGCCTTGAGGAAGCTGATCATCAGATCCGTGTTGGCACCGAGCTGCTGCTGGACCCGGCCCGGGAATAGCTCGGCCATCTTGTCGAGGCGGTCGTGCTCGGTGTGCCAGATCTTGCCCCACTGGGTCTCGCTGTCCCGATCGCAGGCGCTCTTGCTGGTTTCGTCGTAGCAATCCCACAGCGCCGGGTTGGTGCTCTGGGAGTAGCCGTCATAACCATCTTCCCCGTTGATGGTGAAGTTGGTGGCCTCCACATAGGCGACCGGCACCCCCAGACAGGCGAAGGGGGCGTGATCCGACCAGCTGCCGGTTTCCCCTTCCGGGTAACCGTCGTAGCTGGGGTGAATGGCGAAGGGGGTGGCGCTCTGCTTGGAGATGGCCAGCAGGCGATCGCGCACCTTGGGATCGAAGCTGTACCGGCTTGGCTCGGCACAGTTGTACTCGGCCACGTCGGAGTGGGCGGAGTGGACATAGACGATGTCGCCCCCGGCGATGGTGTCGTAGTTCACCATGGCCAGCAGCTTGGCGACGGCGTCGCTGTCGAGGCTGGCGGCATAGGCCCTGGAGCCGTTGAGGCCGTTTTCCTCCGCTCCGAAGAAGGCGAAGCGCACCGTGTAGGGCAGGGTTTGATCCTTGAGCGCCTCTGCGACCGCCAGCAGGGCCGCGACACCGGCGCCGTTGTCGGTGGCACCTTCGGATCCCTTCTTCTCGCCGGTACTGTCATAGTGGGCACCGATGAGGATTACCTTGTCGCTCTGACCCTTGAGTTCGGCGACCAGGTTCTGGGAGGTTCTGTCGGTGCCGCCCCGGGTGTAGCTGAAGGGCTGGTTCTGCACCTCGTAGCCCCAGCCAGTCAGATGATCCTGGATCCAGGCGGCGGCGCGGGTTTCGGCCTCGGTCCCCGTGGGTCTGGCGCCTATCCCCTCGGCGCTCGAGCTCAGTTGCACCAGGTATTCATAGGCCTGGGTGGCGGGCGCAGGGGGCTGGGAGTCATTGTCAGAGGTGTTGCACCCGGCCAGCAGGGACGGGATGACGAGGGTCAACAGGGCTTTTTTCATACTGCAATCCTTTGTTGTGTATGGTTTTATTTTTCCGCGTCAGGATGCACCTGACGCCCGGGAGATTCTGTGAAGGGGGTGGCATTTGTCAACCGCAGGGGCGGAATTGGTCAGTCAGGGGGGATTTGTTGTGCGAAACACTTGCGCCTTGGGCCTATCTTGGGATAATTCGCTCCCCTGTTTTTGCCGATTGATGAAATAACGAACCACCCAGGTCGCCCTTAACCCGGATGGCCCCCGGTTCTGTTACCCGGATTGATGAAATAACGAGACAATTATGCCTGTGACCCAAGATGTATTTAACGAAGACGGCAAGTTCATGCGCAAGATCCGCAGCTTCGTCCGTCGCGAAGGCCGCCTGACCAAAGGGCAGGAGAAGGCTCTGGAAGAGCTCTGGCCGGTCATGGGCATCGATTTCGCACCGGCGCCGCTGGACATGGTGGCGCTGTTTGGCCGCGAGGCCCCGGTGGTGCTGGAAATAGGCTTCGGCATGGGCGCCTCCCTGGTGGAGATGGCCAAGAATGCCCCCGAGAAGAACTTCATCGGCATTGAGGTACACTCTCCCGGTGTGGGTGCCTGCCTCGGCACCGCCCAGGAGGCGGGCGTCACCAACCTGCGCGTGATCTGTCACGATGCGGTGGAAGTGCTGGAGCACATGATCCCGAACGGCTCGCTCGCCTGCCTGCAGCTGTTCTTCCCGGACCCCTGGCACAAGAGCCGTCACCACAAGCGCCGCATCGTGCAGCCGGCGTTTGCTCAGGACATTCGCCAGAAGCTCGCCATCGGTGGCGTGTTCCACATGGCTACCGACTGGGAAAACTACGCGGAACACATGCTGGAAGTGATGAGTGCCGCCGAAGGGTACGAGAACACCTCCGCCACCGGCAACTGGGTGGAGCGCCCCGACTGGCGCCCACTGACCAAATTCGAACAACGTGGCCATCGTCTCGGTCACGGGGTCTGGGATCTGATTTTCAAACGTGTCAGCTAAGCTGGCGCGTCAACTCGCGTATCCACTAACTTGAGGAGCTATCATGGCCAATCGTAGCCGCCGTCTGCGTAAGAAACTGCGCGTCGATGAATTCCAGGAAATGGGTTTCGACATCAGTTTCAACTTCCCGGTCGGCACTGCCGAAGAGACCATCGATGCGGTAGTCGATGCGATGATCGATGAGGTTGTTGAACCCCGTAAACTGGCCTTCGCCGGTTCGGGCCACCTGGCCTGGGAAGGCATGATCTGTACCCAGCAACTGGGCAAGTGTACCGAAGAAGACCGCGCCGTCGTTAAATCCTGGCTGGAAGGCAAGGGGATGGAAGCGGTGGTGGTCACCGAGCTGTTCGACCTCTGGTACGGTGAGCCGGCCTGATATCGGATTGCCTGTCACGGGCATATAGAAAATCCCGCCGCCGGCGGGATTTTTGTCGGTGAGCCTCGCCTCACCTCGTCTCATCTCATGGAATCGTCGATGGTGTTGTCATCCGAATTACTGGCCAGCATCCTGGAAGAGGTGCGCCCGCTGCTCGGGCAGGGCAAGGTGGCCGATTACATTCCCGCGCTGGCGCAGGTGCCGGCGGACAGGCTCGGGATCGCCGTCTGTACCGTGGAGGGGGAGCTGTTCACCGCCGGTGACGCCTTCGAGCCCTTCTCCATTCAGAGCATCTCCAAGGCCCTGAGCCTCACGCTGGCACTCACCCTCTATCAGGAGGAGGAGATCTGGGCCCGAGTGGGCAAGGAGCCGTCAGGCCAGCCGTTCAACTCGCTGATCCAGCTTGAGTTCGAGCACGGCATTCCCCGCAACCCCTTCATCAATGCCGGTGCCCTGGTGGTGAGCGATCTGCTGGAGACCCGGCTCACCGCCCCCCGGCAGCGTACCCTGGAACTGGTGCGGCGCCTGTGCGGCAATCCTGCCATCATGGCCGATCAGGTGGTGGCCCGCTCCGAATATCAGCACGCCGCCCGCAACGCCGCCATCGCCTACCTGATGAAGGCCTATGGCAACTTCGAGAACGAGGTGGACAAGGTGCTGCAGAGCTACTTCAATGCCTGTGCCATCCGCATGAGCTGCGTCGATCTGGCCAGGGCATTCATCTATCTGGCCAACCGTGGCGTGCCGCTCGGCGAGAGCACACCGCTGCTGCCTGCCCGCACCACCAAGCAGGTCAACGCCCTGCTCGCCACCTGCGGCCTCTATGACGAAGCCGGTGATTTTGCCTATCGGGTTGGCATGCCGGGCAAGTCCGGGGTGGGGGGCGGCATCATGGCGCTGATCCCCGGCGAGCTGACGGTCTGTGTCTGGTCCCCCGAGCTCAACAAGGCGGGCAACTCCCTGGCGGGCACGGCGGCGCTGGAGCTGCTGGCCGAGCGCCTGGGCCGCTCCATTTTTTAACTTTGTTCACTATGCATCGAGACAACATCATGAAACGAATGACAGGACTGTGGCGAAGCGGCCTGGCCGCCTTGCTGCTCTGGTGTGCCTGGCCCGCCCTGGCCGCCGAACTGCCCTCCCTCTCCCTGGCCGATGCCAAGGCGAAGCAGGCCGTGATTCTGGATACCCGCCCCAGCTACTTCTACCAGGGCTGGCCCATGGCGGGCGAGACGCAGGGTGGCCATGTGGCCGGTGCCGAGCACCTCTCCGCCGAGTGGAAATACAGTGACGAAGAGTGGCCCAAGGCGCTCGCGAGCAAGGGGCTGAAGGCCGATCTCCCGGTCGCTCTCTACGGCGCACCGCGGGAAGTGGCCGAGGTGGCCCGCCTGCTGCGCCAGCAGGGCATCAAGCAGCTGTTCGAGCTGCAGGGCTGGCAGAGCGCGCCGCGCGAGCACCTGGCCCGCTGGCAGCAACTGGTCTATCCGCTCTGGCTCGCCGATCTGCAGGCAGGCAAGCCGGTGGCTGCCGCCCCCAAGGGGGAGTGGAAGGTGTTCGAAGTGGACTGGGGTGCTCCCAAGGCCTATCTGCTGAGCCACATTCCGGGGGCTGGTTACATCGACACCAACCGCCTGGAGGCGGAGCCGCTGTGGAACAAGGTCTCTGACGAAGCCCTCAAGCAGTTGCTGCTGGAGAACGGCATCCGCCACGACACCACCGTCATCCTCTATGGTCGCAACACCATGGCGGCGGCCCGCGCCGCCCATCTGATGATGTATGCCGGTGTGGAAGACGTACGCCTGCTGGATGGCGGCCTGGATGCCTGGTTCGTGCAGCACCTGCGCACCGAAACGGGCCTGGCGAACAAGTTTGAGCCGGTGAAGGAGTTTGGCGTGACCATTCCGGCCCATCCCGAGTACTACACCACCCTGAGCCAGGCCAAGGCGCTGCTCGAGCAGCCCGATGGCGCCCTGGTCAGCGTGCGCACCTGGGATGAGTTTGTCGGCAACACCTCCGGCTACAGCTACATCAAGCCCAAGGGCGACATTCCCGGCGCCAAGTGGGGTCGCGGCGGCGTGGATGCCAATAGCATGAGTGACTTCCACAACCCGGACGGCACCATGAAGCCGGCTAGCGAGATCCTCGCCATGTGGGATGAGTGGGGCATCGAACCGACCCAGCAGGCCGCCTTCTACTGCGGTACCGGCTGGCGCGCCTCCGAGGCCTTCTTCTACGCCTGGCTGATGGACTGGAAGCGGATCAGCGTCTACGACGGCGGCTGGTACGAGTGGAGCTCGGATCCTGCGAACCCCACCGTCACCGGTGAGCGCAAGCCACAGGGCTGATGATGCAGATGCGTTGCCCAGTCAAAGGCCGGACTCATGTCCGGCCTTTGATCATTCAGGGGGCTGAGATGGGGAGTTGATTCTTGATATGGATCCAGTTTTGCAGAGTTTTTTGAACGGATTGATTTCATTGAACTAATCTTCAACAGACGTCCTTGAGGTGAGGATGAAAGCGGAGATTAAAGCAGATGAAAAAGCTGATGATGATCATGGTGTGTGCCTTGGGGCTGGTGGCATGCAGCTCCCAATACATAATGAGTACCAAGGACGGCAAGATGATCACCACCGACAGCAAGCCCAAGCTGGACGAGAGCACCGGCATGTACCGCTACTACGATGCCGAGGGGCGGGAGGTCATGATCAAGCAGGACGATGTTACCCAGATCATGGAGCGCTGATACCTTGTGACTGTGGCGAAAGGAGGGCTGCCCTGGGGCAGCCCTCCTTGTTTCAGCCCGTCAGCTCTCCCACCTGGCGGTTCACCTGACCGGCGAACAGCTGATGGAAGCGGGAGCCCGGATTGGCCAACAGGCTGACCGGCGATCCCTGCTCCACCACGGTACCTGCCTCCATCACCACGACTTTGTCCACCGACAGCAGCGGCTCCAGATGGTGGGCGATCACCAGATAGCTGGCCTCGGGCCGGTAGCGATAGAGCAGCTCCGCCATCTTGCGCATGCCGCCGTGACTGAGATCCGAGGTAGCCTCGTCCAGCACGATGAGCGGGCGGTGGGACAGCAGAATGCGGGCGATGACCAGCAACTGGGTCTCGCCGGCGGAGAGTTGCAGCCTGTCGAGATCTTCGTCCAGCCGGCCGGCGCAGCGTTCGGCCAGGCCGACCCTGGCCAGCGCCTGTTCCAGCGCGGCGTCGCTCTGCTCGCTCAGGGGGGCGAGATTCGCGCGCAGGGTGCCGAAGAAGGTGAGGGGGATCTGGGAGACGGTGTCATAGAGTGCGCGCACCGCCTCCGGCGCCAGCGCAGAGAGCGGCTGATCGCCGTAGTAAATCTCCCCCTGGGAGGCTGGATACATGGCTTGCAGCACCCCGAGCAGGGAGCTCTTGCCCGCCCCAGTACGGCCACAGACACCCACCTTCTCGCCGGGAGCCAGTTCGAAGTTGACCCTGTGCAGGGCCCACTGGCTCGCACCCGGGTAGCGCAGTCCCAGGTTGTCGAAACGCACCGCCGGATGGGGCGTGGCGAGGGCCTCTCCCTCCTGGCGCTCGCTCTCTATCTCGCTGTATTCACGCACCCGCTCCACTGCGTTCATCACCTGTTCCACCTCGGCGAAGGTACGGATCAGGGAGTTGAGCATGGCCGAGGCGGTGAAGGCGTAGGTGATGGCCACGGCCCCCAGCAGCGGGCTGTTGCCAAAGGCCACCATCAGTGCCACTGCCCCCACCAGGGCGGCGGAGAGCAGGGTCTGGTGCATGCCGAGCCAGCGGTTGATGGAGGTGGTGGTGTACCAGCTGCGCAGGTTGTTGTCATAGTGATGCAGCACCTGATCCAGGGCGAAGCGCTCGGCCCCGGCCAGACGCAGGGCGGGGGCACCGCGAATGGTCTCGCTGATGCTGATGTAGAGCGGGGAACGCAGCACCGAGGACTGACGCCGCAGCTTGAGCTGCACCGCCCGGTAGCGCCGTTGCAGCACGTAGAGCGCCCAGCCCACCAGGGGGGCGATGAGCAGCAGCAGGGGAATGTTGATGCCGATGACCACCACCTGCAGCAGCACAGAGACCAACATGCCGAACAGCCCCATCAGCATGGACAGCAGCACCTCCTGGGCCTCCCCGAGATCCCGGTCGAAGCGGTTGAGGATGCGCCCCTGGGGCACCTTGTCGAAGAAGGCCATGGGGGCGCGGCTGATGCGGCCCAGCATGCCGTCGAACAGGGTCCAGGCCAGCTTGAGGCCGAGTTTGTAGTTGATGACCCGCACCACCATGATGCAGACGAGGGAGCCCGCCCCCAACAGCACATAGATGCCGAGCAGGGTGCCCACATCGCTCACCTCGGCCTTGCCGCCGAGCCAGAGATCCGAGGCGATGCGCAGCCCCTCCTGACCCAGGGTGAGCAGCAGGGCGATCAGGATGGCGCCGGGGGCGGCCAGGCGCTGCCACATGAAGCCGAACAGCCCCCAGTCCACCTTGCCTTCCACCACTTTTTCTTCGCTGAACTGCTCCGCCTCCTGAGGCGCCACCATGGGGGTGGGGAGCGGATGCTGGATAAGATCCGCCAACTGGCGGGCGTCGAGCTCCACCAGCCGGCCCTGCTCGATACGGATCACCCGATCGCAGTGGGCCAGCACGTCCGGATCGTGGCTCACCAGCAGCCGGGTCGGTCCCGGTTTGAAGGCGAGCCCCTGCTCCAGCACCTGGGCCGAGACGATGGGGTCCAGTGCTGACAGGGGGTTGTCCAGCAGCAGGATGTCGGCCTCTGCATAGAGGGCGCGGGCCAGGGCGACTCGCTGCTGCTGACCGCCGGAGAGGCGGGTGCCGAGCTCGCCCACCAGAGTCTGATCCCCGTGGCTCAGCAGTCCCAGATCCGTGGTGAGGGCGCAGGCACCGAGCACCCAGTGGTAGCGCTCCTCGTGCCAGGGTTGGCCGAACAGAATGTTGTTGCGGATGCTGTCGTTCATCAGCCAGGGTTTGTGGCCCAGATGCGCCACCCGGCCGTTGCGGTGGATGCTCCCCTCGAAGTCGTTGTCAAAACCGGCGACCAGGTGCAGCAGGCAGCTCTTGCCCGCGCCGGTCGCCCCGGTGATCCCCACCAGCTCCCCCGGCCGGATGCTGAGGCTGACGTCCTGCAACACCATTTTTTGCTGGTGCAGGGCGGTGACGCGGTCTAGCCGCAGGCTGCCTGCCGGCAGGCTGGGGTCGGTGAGATCCCGATGCTGCTCCGGGCCATTCAAGAACTCGCACAGCCGGTTGAAGCCCGTATTGAAGTTGATCAGGGTGCGGATGAGGTAGGGCAGCCGCATCATGGGGATCCGCAGCACCGCGAACAGGGCTATGGTGGTGAACACCTGGGGCAGGGTCAGGCTCTGGCCCGAGGCCAGATAGGTGGTGAAGGTGGCGAGCGTCACCAGCAGCGGGGTGCTCATCATCAGGAAGCTGTTGATGGCATCGAGCTTGAGCACCCGGCCGAGCACCACGAGTTCCTGCTGGCGCTTGGTGTTGGCCGCCCGGGTGAAGAAGGTGCCGAGACCGTTCTGGCGCACCAGCCGCAGCTTCTTGATGTATTCCGCCAGGATGCCGTTGCGCTCGTCCTGCTGGCGCTTGAGCTGCTGCTCCTGCTGGTTCATGCGGCGCACCACCCGGGTGGAGAGCAGCAGCAGCAGGGTGAGCACCGCAAAGCCCACCAGACCGGCGCTGCCCACCTGCCACACCAGCAGGGCTATGGTGCCCGCCAGTTGCAGCGCCATGGTGAGCGGCATGGCGGGATCCGCCAATATCCAGGTAATGTCCCACACGTCCCGGTTGATGAGGTTCTGTACCCGGCCACCGGCCCTGTCATCGAAGCTCTTGCCGCCGAGTTTCATCACCTTGGCGAGCAGGGACTCGGCCAGCAGGCGGCGAATGGGGACATGCATCTTGAGCGCCAGCTGCAGGGAGTGCTCCGCCAGCATGCCGGCGGCAAGCACGGAGGCAAACAGGGCGAAAGCGAGCAGCAGCTTGTGGCCGGTGCTGGCCCCGGTGCCGAGCTGGGTCATGCTGTGGTTGAGCAGCCAGGGGCTGGCCAGAGTGGCCAGCATGCCGATCAGCTGCAACAGGGTGAGCAGGCCGATGCGGCGGCGGTAGTGGCGCCAGATAAAGGCCATGATGGGCCAGGGGCGCACCGGCGCACTCGCGGTGAGCGCGAGGAAAGCATCGGCCCGCGCGTCGCGCCTGTCTTCCGGCAGCAGGGGGTAGAGATCGTCGAGACCGACCTGGGGCTCGGTCAGCCCCTTGCGTTGCAGCGGGCCCGTCCAGTGATAGAAGAGGCGGCTCAGCCAGCCGGCCGAGGTTTCCGGATGATCCAAAGGGTGTCCTTGTTGTTTTGTGTTGCTTCCGACAGGGCGGGGCGGCTCATGGGCCGCCCTCGATATTCTTGTTATGGCGGGCTCGTCGCCCGAGCGGGATCAGCCGCCCCTGTTCAAGCGGATGAGCCTGTCCAGGATCTGCTCGCCGTCGACTCTCAGGCCGTTGTGCTCGTACTCGTTGGTGATCCAGGCGCGGCTGTTGCCAAGGCCCCTGAGGGTATCGCGGCTGTAGTCGAACTCCACGTACATGTCCTCGGCATAGACGGCGCAGGCCACCGGCACCGGGTTCTTAGCCAGCTGCGCCGGGTTGTAGAGGGTGCCCCAATCGGCCTTTTTGGCCAGCAGATGGGCGGCCTCCTTGAGCGGCATCAGCTCGCGGAACTGCTCGAACATCCAGGGGAAGATCATCTCGCCGGTGAAGGCAAAAGCCTTGCCGGGCGCCCAGGCCAGGGCCGGGTACTCGCCCCTGACCCGCTCGGCCGCCCAGTTGCTTGCGCTCCCCTCGCAATAGATGGACTCGTGCAAAATGGTGAACACAGGATTGGTGTTGAACGGCTGCATGGCCTGCACCTTGTAGAGGAAGGCGGGGTTGATCCGCTCGCCGATGAAGGCGTCCTCCAGCAGGTAGTAGAGCTCCTCGAAGGCGCCGCTGGCGCCGAGATCCAGCCCCTGTTGCTGCAACTGCTCCACCGTCAGGCGCTGGCCGTTGGGCAGGCGCACGTCGTGGCGGTGCAGGTGAGTCGCCAGCCGGTTGGCCAACGCCTGGGCATGGGGGAAGCGGGCGAAGAAGGCGCGGTTCTTGTCTGCCACCCGCCGGTAGGTGGCACGGTAGACCTCGTCCGCGCTGCGACCTATGGGGGCCACCCCGCCGGTCAGGTAGACCTCGTGCAGGCTGTCTGGGAACAGGGAGAGATAGGTGAGGCTGCAAAAGCCGCCGAAGCTCTGGCCGAGCAGGCTCCAGGGCCGATCCGGGCTCAGTACCTCGCGAATGTATTCGGCGTCCCGCACTATGCTGTCGGCGCGAAAATGGCTGAGGTAGTGTGCCTGCTCCCCCGGGGTGAGCCCGGCCAGCGCCTCGGCGCTGATGGGGGTGGAGTGGCCGGTGCCGCGCTGATCGAGCAGCAGCACCCGAAACTCCTGCAGGGCGCGCTTGATCCAGCCGCCGCTCGCGGTCGGGCGCGGGGCGCCAAAGCCCGGCCCCCCCTGCAGATAGAGCAGCCAGGGCAGCTCATCGTTCAGCTTGTCCTGGCGACAGAGGGTGCGGCCAAACAGGGTGATGCTCTCCTCCTCATCCGGTTTCTGGTGGTCGAGGGGCACGGTGAAGAAGTGTGGCTCGCAATGGATGCCATCCAGCACGTAGTGCAAGGGGCTGCTCATCTGGGGTCTCCCTGAGGTCGGAAATCGTCGGCCTCATCATAGCCCTGGCTCGCAGAAGGGTCACGCCAGTTTTCCCGATAATGAGCGGCCGATGAGGAGAGACTCTCTTGTGTACCTGGCCGGTTTATGGTTGCGGACCGATTGACCTTGAGCTGAACCGGGATCAAGATGCCCTTCTGCCGAGAAGGGCAGGGGAGCTGGACACAACAGGACGAGGTGGGCTCGATGAAGCCGCGATGGACAAGGTTCAGAAAGAGAAGAAAAGAGACGGATCCTGAGGGAGTGCTGCAGGCGGGGTTGCTGGTATTCAGCGCCACCTGCGGGGCGACCCTGTTGCTGGCGGCCTGTAACGGCGGCTAGCAGGCATGGAAGGCCCGTCCGACAGGGTGGGCCTCTTCATTTGTCCCCTTTCCCGACAGACCTGGACCGGCCTGGAGCCCTTTAATGGTGCGGGTTTGCGGTAGTCTGATACCTGCTGCTATGGTCAATTTACGACGGGATCCACAGAGGGAGGCGATCATGAATAGTCGTGAAAGGGTACTGGCTCATTTGGCCACAGATCACCGGGTTGCAGGATTGACCGCTGGCGAGGCTCTGGCCGGTATCAGCCACTCGATGAGTTCGCTCCTGCTGCAACAAGATCAGCACTTCTTCCGCTCTCATGCCGATGATCCTTGTCACGAGGTCGCCCGGGCATGTTCTGCCGGTCATGTCTGGCACGGTGACGAGAATCGCTATTAGGGGATGACATTTCGGGAAGGGGAGATGCAGAAAGGCCCGCTCAGATGAGCGGGCCTTTCGAATTTGGCTCCTCCTGCTGGACTTGAACCAGCGACATACGGATTAACAGTCCGCCGTTCTACCGACTGAACTAAGGAGGAATTATTGGTGCCCAGAGACGGAATCGAACCGCCGACACGGGGATTTTCAATCCCCTGCTCTACCGACTGAGCTATCTGGGCAACGGCGCGCATTAAACCCTTTCTGGACTGGGGTGTCAACCTTGCAGCCCCAGTTTCTGGCATGTTTTTGCATAGGGTGAACCAAGTGGCGAGATACTGTGCAAGGAGCCCCTGACCCAACACCGGGATCCGGTTGTCGGTAGGTTTTTCTATTGAGGTTTACTTGATATTGGCCCCAGCATAGCAATGTGTTGATTGAGCAGACCATCCAATTAACCTACTGCTCGTTGTATTGAGACCAGCTGGTGACGGGATGATGCGACGTGCCTATGATGCAGAGTTGAAGGAGATGGTGGCGAGCAGATCTCCATCGCCCTGGTTGGTTCCATTCGAGCATTATCGATTTGATAAATAATGCCTACTTGAACTTAAACATTGCCAAAAGCCAGACGATCTCACATATTTTTCTGTGGTTCGTTTGGTTCTCTTATTTGGGTGGGAGGATGATATAGGATTACTACAAGTGCTTATAGCAAAAGGCCTCACGTAGTCGTGAGGCCTTTTGCTAATAATAAGGCTGCATTGCATTCTCGTATGAGGCACAATAAGCTGCGACATGAATTGTCGGACACCATTTGATGTATCTGCTTGATCGCAGAGATTTTTCTCAATGGTAAGGCGATGAGGTATTTGGATAAGCAGGCCCCTGCTTCTGCAGAAACACACTCGCAATATTCGCAACAAAACAAACGATTTTTCGATTGCTTTTCTTGGGTCTATTGCAGTTGACGTGACCTGCCGTAATTGTCTGCGCAATACAAAAATAAGACTAGCCCCGATGAGATTGCCGATGCACCGGAATCCATTATGGAATCGTCTCTCCGCGTCATACACCGAGTGCTGCTCACTGGTTTTCGGTGAATTGGTGCGTTGACAAGAAAGCTAGCTATTCAGGTAACCATAACAATTAAAGGGATAGTTAATGATTAGGATGCATAAAGCGAAGCCAACGGCAGTGGCTATCGCTATCACCATGTTGGTGACTGGGTGTGCAACCATCGACAAGCAAGTGGCCGACAATGATAGCTGGGTCAGCTGTATTGGTGGTGGTTTACTGGGGGCTGTTGCTGGCGCTGCGATCGGTGCCACCCAGGGCGGCAGCGACAAGGTGCTCATCGGAACTATCGCTGGTGCTGCCGTCGGCTGTGGTGGTGGCCTCTGGTATAAGAATCGGGTTGACCGGCTGGAGAAAATAGCCAAGGAAGAAGGCCTGAAAATGCAGGTGCGCGAACTGCAGTTGGCTGCAGCGCAAGCAGACCAGAAAAAACAGAACGAATACACCGCCGTTGGCCTAGAGGCATCCCTCGAATATGCCGAGATGTTCCCTGTGGGCTCTGCGACCCTCACCACGGAGGGTTCTCGGAAAATCACCCGCGTGGCGAAAGAGTTCGCTAGCAAGCGCGAGCAAGAAGCCAACAAGCCTGCCAATGAGCGCAAGAAGGTGTTGGTTGTCGGCCACACCGATTCTGCTGGCTCTGCACAATTCAACCAACAACTCTCCGAGCAACGCGCTCGCGCTATGGGGCAGATCTTGGCCGCAGCCGGGGTGTCTCGCAGTGACATCTACTACCAGGGGGCAGGTTCTTCCCGCCCTATTGCCAGCAACGACACTGAACAAGGCCGAGCGCAGAACCGCCGAGTCGAGTTTGTTGAGGTACAAAGTGAAGCACTGCTAGTTAAGCGAGTACAGGAAGACCGTGCTAGTCCCAGATATCTTGCTCATGGCACTGGGACTGTCGCTAAGCAGGTATCGCCTGCCACCAAAGCGCCAGTGACCCAAACGACAGTAAAGAGTCCTGCATCGAATACCCCGTCCGGCCCGGTCGCCGGCACCACATCGGCCATTCCAGTAGCCGCTCCGAATGCCCCGTCTGAACAGCCTTCGGCAAATGACCTTTCCCCGGTAAAACTCGCTGGCAAAGGGATCATCGACTTTGGCGGCCAACCAGTGACGAATATTAGCTCCCCCCTGACAGGTAGCATTCAGCCAAAGAGCTCTTCCTTCTCCATTATCAGTAATGCCTATGCCGGCGCGCCGATTAGCTCCTGTGTGGGTGATTTGCCTCGTGTCGAAGGTCAAGTGAAAAACCTTGGGAGCGACCAGCCACTTGCGGAGTATTCGACTGAGGAGTATTTGCCCGGCTTGAATGGCAAACCTTGGGTTGCTGCCGTTAATGGTCATGTGGCTTCGGTGGGACCGGTTGCGATTTTGCGTGATGAAGCGAAGGTGTCCCAGCAACCTTTCATGCAATTTATCCCCAACTACAAGAAATCCAAAAAGCAGACCGAGAAGATCCAAGCTGTGGCCAACACCTACGAGGGAGAGACTCAAATTCTCTATCGTGTGTTCGCTGCCAATCAAACGTCCTCGCCAGTGTCTTGTATGGACATTGTATTTGACAAACGCGCCGGTACTGCCGTTGCGGGTGAAATCTACTATCCAAAGCAGGGTGAAGCCTATGTGGCCCAATACTTGCCCAAGCGTCGTTAAGGGAACTAGACATGTTTGAAAACATTATTCACGCCCTGTCGGGCGCCTGGCACATCATCAGTCTGGTGATCGCCTTGATGGTTGCGGTGGTGACCGCCATCGTTTACTGGAACGAAGTAAAGTACTGGCACATGGAAATGCGGCTGCGGTTACCATGGATTGGCCGTATTGCTGCCTGGACCAGAGACCCTGGCAAAAACGAAGAGAAGTCCGCAGACAACCCCAATGCCGTCGGCTTCAATGCCGGTGAGAAAGGGGTATGCGGGGCGTATGAAACCTACTACGGGGAACACCAGCCCTCGGAAGAGAATTTCAAGCGAAACCTGGATTATCTAGGAAAAGCGGACGAGGCGGACCGGTCGGAGAAAGGACTGGGTATCTGGCTGCTCATGATCGTCCTGATGGTAATTGAAGCATCAGCGTTTGGTTATGCCTTGGCTCCGTTTGCCCTGACCCTGGCGACCCCAAACACGGCCATCGTGGGGGCCTTCTTCATTGGTTTGGTTATCTCCATCATCGCTTTGGTTCTGTCCGAGTTTGCTGGCCGTCAGCTATACCGCAACGGTGTAGTGAACAAGATCCTCTCCTACGAGTCGATCCGTGATGGGGGCGACATGACAAAGACGCTCAACGCGACTATCGACAATACTTATTCCGACGATGGCGCTAAGCCTTTCCAGCAATTGTTGAACCGCATCAATGTGCCCCTCGATAAATACGGTCAGCCACAGCGCCGGTTCTCGATCATTATTGGGTATGGGATCTTCATCGCGGGGCTGGCCATTGCCGCATTTTGGGTTCGTACCGAAACCCTGAACCAGCAGGAAGCCATGTTGGTTGAGAATCCGACAGCTGTCGTCCAAAGCGCCGATGATTTCCCAGTTGCGTCGGGAGATGAAGAGATCCCTCTGCCTACGGACATGGCCGAGCTGTCAACTAATAGCAGCCAGAAGTCCGCGCAAGACCAGATTGATGCGATGCACCGCGCCTCGTTGGTGACCTTTGCTGTGCTGTCTGGTTTGTTCTGTTTTATTCAGTTTGCCTCAACCTACCTGGCCTTCCGTCACAGCTTTGCTGGCACCTACTCACGTCGAGCCTGGGAGCTGACCCACGAGTACAACAGTGCTGATGAGTTTGTCCGATACCACAAGGCTAAATCTGCCACTATTGCTCAAGATGCTCAATCTTCCTTGGCGAAGCTGCAGTCATTGCAGGACAAGGTGTTCAGGGTAAACGGAAAGACGAAGGATGACCTGAGTCAAAACAAGGATCACCGCACCTTCCTGCGTTATATGGAAGAGCAACAAATCATTGCCCATAACCAGAATAACCGTGCGATTGGCCTTGAGAGCACAAAACTGCTTGCCGATTACGTTAAGCAGACCATAGCGGATTTGAGGGCCGCGATAAGTGCAAAGGACAACAAGACAATCTGGGCGATCACCGATGTCGCAGGCCCCAGGTTCGCTGCGATCAACAATCCAGCTTTGATGGCACAAAAGGCGGAGTTCAATGAACTGGTGTCTGTCTTTGGCGCAAGACCCAATCAGGAACAACCACAAGCCGTTGCGCAAGCCTATCAACCAACCCCTGTCGCAGCAACGCCTGCACCATCCGTCGAAGCGGTTGCACCAGTGATGGACGCGGCGCAAGTAACCCAGCCCATCGAAGCGCCAACGGCGCGTTCCGTGGGTGAAAAGGTAGCAGCCTTCAATCCTCATGCTTGGGGCGATCTGACCCAGTTTGATGCGGATGACATGGACTATGTCGCCAATAAGAAAGGCGTGTCGGTAGACGATCTGAAACGAGCACGCCGCTTACAAATGCTCGACAAGGCGGAGGCGTGATGAAAGCAAGGATCAGTCTTGCACTCTTGCTGATGCTGCCAGCGACAGTGATAGCAGTAGAACGCAACGACGTAGCCAGTTGTTATCAGCAAGCCAAAATTGCTCAGTTCACACCCGAACCCTCGGGGCGCATGTTGTCGGTTGTGGTGGATCAAACTACCCCGCTCACCTCTGATTTACAGCGTACTGCGTGGGGGAATATCAAGCGGTTCTTGCAGCCAGGGGACCAGCTTCGTCTGTATTCCTTCTCTGCCTATTTGGATGGCCACTATATGCAGCTCCAATATGCAGGCCAGTTGGAGCGTGGGCTCGACCCTGCCCAAGTGGGGGATGTGCCGATGATGAATGCCAAGAAGCTCGACCAATGCCTAGCTGCCCAGCCGAAAATGATGTTGCAACAATTTGGTAAGCGGTTTGTGCAGACCATGGGCAAGTCCTCGATGGACATCCCGCGTAGCGAGATCCTGTTTAGCCTCAAAGCAGTGGGTCAGGACATCCAGTCAGTCAAAGGGGTGAATGAAAACGTCATCTTATTGATGTCAGACATGCTGGAATACAGCGACTTTGGCAGCTTCTATCAGTCCAAAGGTATCCGTGACATCTCTCCTTCCGTTGAGTTAGCCAAGGTCGAGAAGGAGAATCTTCTCGCTGATTTCAAAGGAGCACGAATCTATGTGCATGGTGCGGCATTCGTGCCAACCGACGCAAAGAACGGCTACCGCAGTGGCAAGATGATCCAGAATTTAGAATCCTTCTGGAGCCAATATTTCAGCCGGTCTAACGGGCAGCTCGTCGCATTTGGGCATCCAGAGCTCACTGTCGCTGTTCAGTAAAGGACTCGCAACGTTAGTAAAAAACTAAGCTATAAGAGTTAAAAAGCACCACCATAACGGTGGTGCTTTTTTAGCGCTGTCCCAGTTATGTGTTGAAAGGCTAACCTTGAAGTAGGTCATCACCTTGAGGGCCACCATCATGGATACCAGATAAGTCTATTTTTTTAACTTTTGGGAATGGTGGAAAACAAAATTCAATTCAGCGGTTAAGAATACAAGCCAAAGATATAAAACGCATCGTGTCTAAGGTGTGGCTCCAAATAGTCAATCACAGGAAGGCAGGAGCTCAGTCAAGAAAGCGGCCCGGGGCAGACCGCCTTGCCTCTGAAGTGATTTTAAAAGGCCTGTTGCAGTGGGTAGGTCATATATCGTCAATGATTGCCAGACACCGAACCAGGTTACACCATTCAGTCAGTTTAAATAGGGTTGTTCGAGCGCCATTTTATCAAGGCGTGACGCACCCTGGCATGTTTATCTTCGGTGAAGTTGTACCGTGTCATGATAATAATACGCATGATGCTGCCCAAGATTGGTACCAGAGATATACAGATAAACAGCCCATCCATCGTTGCTTGAGTCTGCGCTGTATTCGGTTGATAACCAAGCCAGATCAACAGGGTGCCGGAGATCCCGCCCGCAATGGCCCAGGCTAATTTTCCGGTAAAGGTCTGCCCTGAGAAGGCGATGGCGGCGCAGCGACGGCCGGACTTGAGCTCGGCATATTCGATGGTCTCGCTGAGCATGGCGGAGATCAGCGGGTTGGTGATGACGTTGGCTGCATGGATCAGGGCGAGGAAGCCGAACACCAATATCAGGTTGTCGTAACCCGCCGTGTAGAAACCGACGCGCAGGGCGATCTCCAGCATGGTGAGCATCAGGAAGAGATCACGTTTTCTGAAGCGCTTGGTCAACACCGGCACCAGCATGCAGGCCATGGAGGTGGCCACGCCTATGGTCCCCATCACCGAGAGCAACCCGGCGTCACCCATGTTGTAGGTGAAGAAGAAGATGTAGAGCCCGGTCGCCAGGTTGAAGAAGACATTGCAGAAGAAGGAGCCCAGCACATAAGCCAGCGGTTTGTTGGCCCGCAGGACGCGGAAGGAGTCTCTGATGGTGATCTTGTCATCCGGGTTGGGCTTGACGCGCTCCTTCATCTGGCTGGCGCCGATCACCATCAGCGGCAGGGCGATCAGCATCAGGCAGAGGGCGCCTTCCATGTAGCCCTTGGTGCTGCTGGTCGCGGCAAACAGCTCGGTGAGCTTCGGGAAGATGATGGAGGCACCGCCGATGCCGATATTGACCCCCAGCATGGCGACGGTTACGGCTTTGGCGCGCTCTTGCGGCTCCTGGCTCATGACAGACGACATGGTCCAGAACGGCACATCGGAGAGGGTGTAGATCATGCCCCAGGCGATATAGGTCACCGCCGCATAGGCCACCTTGGTTGCCATCGGCAGATCCAGGCCGATGAAGCTGAGGGAGGTGACGCCCGCGATCAGGAAGGGCACGCACAACATATAGGGGGTAAATTTGCCGCGCTTGAAATTCAGCGTATCCATATAGCCGGCAATGAGGGGATCGTTGATGGCATCCCAAATACGGGCGACGAGGAAAATGGCCCCGGCCGCAGCAGGCGATATTCCAAGAATATCGGTGTAAAAATAGAGAATGAAGGAACCCACCAGGCCGAAGCTGAGGCATTGCCCGACGGCGTAGCTGAAATATCCCGCCAGCTCTCTATTTTGTATCTTTTGGTCTGTCATCTGCCAACCTCTACGACATGAATGGGTTGTGAAGAGCGCCACCGCTGTGGCGTCCTTCTTGTGTTATGAGCGGGTCAATGCGCGGATAAGTGCTGTTTCGCTGGCGGAGTAGGGGGTGCCGTCCTCTTCCAGCAGATCATGGAACCAGACCCGGCGCCAGTCGGGGTCGATATTGCGAACGAAGGGCCAGGGTAAATGGGTCTGGGTTTTGCCTTTCACCAGGCCCCACTGATAGGCGCCAATCTTCAGCTCTTTGAACAGGGGTAATTGCTGCTCCACCGTGCTGCCGACATGGCGTGCCAGCCACTCGGTGCAGAGCATAGGACGGCGATAGCTGCCGACCACCTCCAGGGAGATCTTCAACCCCTCCATGCGCTGATAGGAGTGGAAGGTGATGACATCCGACAGCGCCATGGCCCGCCGGTCGGTGGGGTGGGTGAAGGTGTTTTCCGGGGTAAATTCCGCATCTCCCTGACTGATGCTGTAGGGGGCATGCCAGGCGCCGACGGTGAGCGGCTGGATGGGGTTCTCCTCCCGGGCCCAGACGAAGGCCAGTTCCATCAGATAGTGGGCATATGTCTCCAGCGATTCATCGAAACGCACCTCGACATCGCCTTCCGAGAAGATGCCGCGGTTGGTCGGCTCGTTGTAGAGATCCCAGATGAAGATCCGTTCGTCATTGGCGAAGGTACGCACCAGATCGCGGATGTAACGCTCCAGCTCGTGCCATTGGGTCGGGTCAGTGACGATGTTGCGGCCTGGACTTGCTGCCGCCTGACTGTTGTGAACATCGTCCCTCGGTGGTTTCTGACTACCCAGATAGGGATGATCACCAGAAAAACCGCAGTCATCCATCAGGGTCATCATCACGCGGATATCGTGTTTGCCGCACAGGGTGAGGAATTGCTCGATCCGTGCGATCAGGCCATCACGATCATGTTGCCAGACAATAAACGGCAAATTGGTGCGCAGGGTGTTGTAGCCCAGTTCGCTGGCCCAGGCCAACTCCTGATCGATGATGGTGGGATCGAAGGTCTCGGCCTGCCACATCTCGGTCCAGTTGACCGCCGTACGGGGCAGGTAGTTGAAGCCCAGTAGCCAAGGTTGTTTATCCCACCACTGCCAAGCCCGTTCTGTTGACCACTGTTGTACCGCCATCGGAGATCCCCTTTACTAATTATTTGTGTCTATTTGCTAATTATTATTAGCTAATAACTTTGGTTGCAAATGATGAAGGATAGAATTCTGGGATCAGTCACAAAACGAACAAATTTAAGGTGTTTTCAAGTTGGAGTTGGCGAGCTGTTGTCTCCTCGGGGTTATCGCTCTGTGCCAGATAACTCCTGCATCGTCTCTGAAAGCGTTTGCACTACTTGCTCATGCCCGTAATCATGAGTCATGATGGAAGGTAAATAATTAATATTATTATCTGGGCGGTACCGCTCACATTATGGTCATACCGATGAACAATAAACGCATCACCATGAGTGCCATCGCCGCGGCTGCCGGCGTCTCCCAATCAACGGTCTCACTCGTGCTCAATGGCTCGACCACCATCAAGCTGGCGGACGAAACACGGCGCAGAGTGCTCGAGAAAGCGGTCGAGCTGGGTTACCAGCATAAGCGAGCCGAACATCTACCCAGGGGGCCATCTGCGCGAAAAATTGCTTTCGTATTCAATGGCCTCACCTCCTATGACCCTTTTCTCGATGCGATCAATGCCTGCAATGAACGTGCTTGGGAGGCTGATCGCATGTTGGTTACCTTCGATTATCGCAACAGCGCGGAGCTCACCAGACTGATCGAACAGGAGATCAATCAGGGGGATTATCTGGGGATGATCTTCGCCTCCTCCATGACAAGGCAACTCGCCGAGATGGAGCTCTCCCCACAGGTACCTACCGTGTTGCTCAACTGTTATCTGGAAGCCACGAGCTTGCCCGAGCGCTATTCCATCCTGCCTGCCGATAAGTTAGCGGGCTATAAGGTGACGGCACACCTGCTGGATCAAGGTTGCAAACGGGTTGCACTTATTCAGGGAGAGCCCTGGATGGAAGCGAACAGCCTGCGGTTGGAAGGGTATCGCCAAGCGCTGATCAACCACGATCTGATCCCTGAACCACAATGGGTGCGCGTGGGCAACTGGTCGCTGCACGAGGCCTATGAACAGACCCGGCAACTGCTGGCACTGCCTCAGCCGCCTGATGGCATCTTCTGTTGCAGCGATTACATGGCCCAGGGTTGCTATCAGGCGATTGCCGAGGCGGGGTTGCGCATCCCGGAAGACATTCTGGTGGCCGGCCACGACAACCAGATGCTGGCCAGCGAAATGGAGCCTCCTTTGAGTTCCATTGAACTGCCTTACGACGAGATGGGCAAACAGGCGGTGGATACCTTGTTGCAACTGGCGCAAGGAGAGAAGCCCATCGCTTTGCAGATGAAGTTGGAGGGCGAGTTGCTGATCCGCGCCTCGACCAGGGGCCAGCCAGTTAACCGCCTTTGACCCCCTCTCGACGGCCTGTGGCACAGCGACGCCTTATGCCACGGATCGTGCTGAGATTTATGCCGTCATGCCCGCGAAAGTGTGTGGTAAGAATCAAAAATGAGAAGCCCATGATGGGTACTGAGTGGCCTTGTCCACCACTCGGTCAGCTAATGAATGCGTAGATATTCGTTTTTCAGTTTGAGCAGCAACACTGTGCATGCCAAGGCCAGCGTGATGGCATTGGCAATGATAAGGGGGATGTCGCCGATCTGAAGGCCATACACCAGCCAGCACAGCACGCCGCAACTGAACGCGAGATACATGCTGTTCGAGATCGCTTTGGTCTCCCTGGTTTTCAGTATCTGCAGCACTTGTAGTGCAAAAGATCCTGTGGTCAAGAAGGCTGCGCATAGGCCGAGATAATCGGCATCAAGCCATAATACCGAGACGCAAAGCACGACTGATATCGCAATGGCGCGAGGCCATAAAGCTGCGGGCAGCATGTTTCGTTCCTTTTCTGTGTTGAATGCGGTCATGATGAAGCCGATGGGCGGAAGAGGTGCGACAAAGGGGCGACTTGACGCGCCCCTTCAATGAGTCACGCCACGACCGGGATGAGCCGATAACGGGTAACGTGTTGATAACGTTCACCTGGCATCAACCAAGGGTCGCCCAATTCTGGACGGTTCGGGCTGTCTGGCAATTGCTGCGCCTCCAGACAGATCCCCTGATAGTTTCCCCAATGCCCACCCCCGCGTTTGGGCGCGCCGGCCAACCAGTTGCCGGTGTAGAGCTGGACGCTCGGCTGGTCGGTATGCATCTCAATGAGCAGGCTGCCATCCCCTGCCATCAGAGTGGCCTGTGGTGCGGACGAGGCGTCATCAAACAAGAAGCAGTGATCGAATCCCAGGCATTTCTCCTGCTGCGAGTGGGTCATCCACTGCTCCCCGACCCGCTTGCCATGCCGCAAATCGAATACCCCTTCGACCGGTGCGATGCCAAGCGGCAGCGAGTGCTCATCGGTCGGCAGATAGCGATCCGCATTGATGGTGATGCGATGGTCACGTACGTCACCGCCATCCAGATTGAAATAGGCGTGGCTGGTGAGGTTGACCGGGGTCGGTGCATCTGTGGTGGCGCTCAACGCGATCACCAGATCGGTCTGCTCCAGCCGGTATTCCACCGTCACGTCCAGATTGCCAGGGAAGCCCTGCTCGCCGTCGGCCAGCCGGGTTTGCAGACGGATGCGATCTTCGGCCAGCTCGGCCAGTTGCCACTCCCGGTTGTGCAGGGAGTGGCTGCCCCCGTGCAGGCAGGTGGTGCCCTCGTTGGCATCGATCTGCCATTCTTGCCCATCCCGCTCCAGACGGGCGTTGCCGATACGATTGGCGAAACGCCCCACGATCGAGCCCAAATAAGCGCGCTGCTCGGGATAATCCACCGGATCACAGGCCAGCAGCACATTGCGAGACGTGCCGTTGACCGGGATCTCGAGGGCGGTGAGCGTTGCCCCGAAATCGAGCACGCTCAACCGCAGACCCGCTGCATTTCGCAGATGGAACTCTTTCATGCGATGACCCCCGCCCCGGCGCTGGCGCGGCAGACATAGCAGTCCGCCTGGAGGCCAAACCTGGCCGGGTACTGGGCCTCGACCACGGCGATCACCTCGGCCACCCGCTCCGGGCGCAGCAGAGCCACCACGCAGCCGCCGAAGCCGCCGCCGGTCATCCGCACACCGCCTTCGCTGCCGATCTGGGCCTTGATGATCTCCACCAGGCCGTCGATGGCGGGCACCGTGATCTCGAAGTCGTCGCGCATGGCGGCGTGGGACTGCCCCATCAGTTCGCCGAGGCGAACCAGATCGCCGCTTGCCAGGGCGTCAGCGGCGGCCAGGGTACGGGCATTCTCCCCCACCACGTGGCGGGCACGGCGGTAGCAGGCCTCGTCCAGTCCGGCCTTGCCCGCCTCCAGCGCGGCCAGATCCAGGTCGCGCAGCGCCTTGACCCCGTAGTGACAGGCGGCGGTCTCGCACTGCTGGCGGCGGGTGTTGTATTCGCTGTCCACCAGGCCGCGGCGCACGTTGGAGTTGACGATCAGCACCGCCAGATCCGCGGGCATGGGGATGAGGCGGGTCTCCAGGGTGCGGCAGTCCAGCAGCAGGGCATGATCCCGCTCGCCGCTGGCGGAGATCATCTGATCCATGATGCCGCAGTTGCAGCCGACGAACTGGTTCTCCGCCTGCTGGCCGTTGAGGGCGATCTCGGCCTGGCTGATGGCAAGCCCCTGGGCTTCCTTGAAGGCCTGGCCGATGGCCACCTCCAGGGAGGCGGAGGAGGAGAGGCCGGTGCCCTGGGGCACGTTGCCCGAGACCACCAGGTTGAGGCCGCGCAGGGCATGGCCACGGGCCTGAAGGTGTTTCACCACGCCGCGGATGTAGTCGCTCCAGCGCTGGTCCGGGTGATGGGTGATGGGCTTGTCCAGGCTGAACAGATCCCGCTGGTTGCCGTAGTCGGCGGCGATCACGTGCACCAGGTTGTCGCTGCGCAGGCCGATGGCGACGCAGGTCTCGTAGTCGATGGCACAGGGCAGCACGAAGCCGTCGTTGTAGTCGGTGTGCTCGCCGATGAGGTTGACGCGGCCGGGGGCGCGCACCAGCAGGTCGGGTTGTTGCTCAAACTGCTCGGCAAACACGGCGCTGACGCGTTGGCTGGGGGTCATGGGGTCACCTCATTGGCTTTGTAATGAACGGGGGAGAGGGAACGCAGGCGCTCGGCGGCTTGTTCCGGCGTCAGGTCCCGCTGGGTTTCGGCCAGCATCTCGAAGCCCACCATGAATTTGCGCACGGTGGCGGAGCGCAGCAGGGGCGGGTAGAAGTGGGCGTGCAACTGCCAGGCCTCGGGGCAGTCCGAGTTCGGCGGCGCGAAGTGCCAGCCCATGGAGTAGGGGAAGCTGCACTCGAACAGGTTGTCGTAGCGGCTGGTGAGCTCCTTGAGCGCCACCGCCAGGTCTTCTTGCTGCTCCCGGGTGAGATCCAGCATTGAGGGCACATGGGCCTTGGGCAGCAGCAGGGTTTCGAACGGCCAGGCCGCCCAGAAGGGCACCACTGCCAGCCAGTGTGCCGTCTCCACCACGATGCGGGAGCGGTCTTGCAGCTCGCGCTCCACATAGTCCAGCAGCAGCGGGCGGCCGTGCTCGGCCAGCCAGTCGCGCTGGTGCTGCTCTTCGCGGGCTATCTCGTTGGGCAGGAAGTCGCTGCCCCACAGCTGGCCATGGGGGTGGGGATTGGAGCAGCCCATGACGGCGCCCTTGTTCTCGAACACTTGCACCCAGTCCCACAGCTGTGACAGCTCGGCGACCTGGCTCATCCAGGTGCGGATCACCGCCTCGATGGCGGGCAGCGCCAGCTCGGGCAGGGTCTTGCCGTGATCCGGCGAGAAGCAGATGACCCGGCTGGTGCCGCGGGCCGCCTCCAGCTTGAGCAGGGGATCCTGCTCGCCGCCGGCGGCCGGGGTGTCCTGCATCAGGGCGGCGAAGTCGTTGGTGAAGACGAAGGTGTCCCGATAGTCGGGGTTCTGGTCGCCGGTGACGCGCTTGTTGCCGGCGCAGAGGAAGCAGTCCGGATCGTGGGACTGGCTCGGCGCCGGGCTTATTTTTTCGACCTGACCCTGCCAGGGGCGCTTGGCCCTGTGGGGGGAGACCAGCACATACTGGCCGGTCAGCGGGTTGAAACGGCGGTGGGGGTGATCAACAGGGTTGAACATCATCACTCCAGTCAATGAGTTGAGAAAATCGTAACGGGCAGGCCGGCAGGCCTACTCCTCGTAACCGTTCGGGTTGGCGGACTGCCAGCGCCAGCTGTCGGCGCACATGGCGGCGAGATCCCGGCTGGCGTGCCAGCCCAGTTCGCGCTGTGCCTTGGCGGGATCAGCCCAGCATTCGGCGATGTCGCCCGGGCGCCTGGGCTCTATGCGATAAGGCAGTGGCTTGCCGCAGGCGGCTGAGAACGCGGCCACCATCTGCAGCACGCTCTGGCCCTGGCCCGTGCCCAGGTTGTAGGGGTGGACGCCGCCTCGCCCCGCGCAGTGGTGCAGCGCCTTGACGTGCCCCTCGGCGAGATCCATCACATGGATGTAGTCACGTACCCCGGTGCCGTCCGGAGTGTTGTAATCGTTTCCAAAGACCGAGAGGCAGTCGCGACGGCCGATGGCCACCTGGGTGATATAGGGCATCAGATTGTTGGGGATGCCCTGGGGATCTTCCCCCAGGGTGCCGGACTCGTGGGCGCCGACCGGGTTGAAGTAGCGCAGCAGGGTCATGCTCCAGTGGGGCTCGGCGGCCTGCAGATCCTCGAGGATCTCCTCGATGATCAGCTTGGAGCGGCCGTAGGGGTTGGTGGCGCTGCGGGGGAAATCTTCCCGGATGGGGGTGCTGGCCGGGTCGCCGTAGACGGTGGCCGAGGAGCTGAACACCAGGTTGTGAACCCCGGCCCGCTTCATCGCCTGCAGCAGCACCAGGGTGCCACTCAGGTTGTTCTCATAATATTCGAGGGGGATCCGGGTCGATTCGCCGACCGCTTTCAGGGCGGCGAAGTGGATCACGGCGTCGATCTGCTGCTCGGCGAAGATGCTGTCCAGCAGGGCCGGGTCACGGATGTCCCCCTGATAGAAGCGGGGCAGCTGCCCGCTGATGGCGGCAACCCGTGTCAGCACGGCGGCCTTGCTGTTGCAGAGGTTGTCCACCACCACGGGTTCCATGCCTGCCGCCTGCAAGGCCAGACAAGTGTGGCTGCCGATATAGCCGCAACCGCCGGTCACCAGTACTCTCATCCTCTTCTCCACCGTTCGCGCCTCACGCAAGGAAAGCCTGAGCAGGAGTTTAGCCGAAGCCAGATTACTTAAACTGTGATGTATGTCACGTAGTTGTGTAAACGATTACACTTGTTGTGAGAATGGACCTTTACCTGTGGCTATCAGGTTGCCGGCACTCTTTACGTGCATTGTTGCCCGTTTCGACCGTGAGGAGAGTAAAGGCTGCGCGGGCGCCATCAAGGATGTTGCGCACGTGGTTGGTGCTAAATTGGTAACGATTCCACAGAAGGGCCGCTCGCCCAATGTCAGTGCCGCCTTCCGCGAGGTGATGCAGAAGGCCACGGCCGAACTGGACTACCTCCCCCAACGCCTGGGCTCTGGTCAGCCAGACCAACGACACCATGGTGGCGGTTGGCCATATGGGCAAGCCCTGCCTCTGTGCTTCGGCCAAGGAGAGCACCATGAAACGGGGTTGCGCCTGCTGATGGACACTGGTTTTCACCTTGCCCAGCAGGAGCGGGAAGCGATCGAATTGCTGATCGCAAGAGGTGTGAAGCCCAGAAGGGGGAGCAGCAAGGTACCAAGTGAGAGGAAGGAGCGATGATGCCTTGTGCCCGCCCGGTTTGGCGCTGCTCAACAGCTAAAGCATGACCTTGAAGGAATGCGACATCGCCCTCAACAACCGGTAGGGTTACCACCAGGACACCGGGCAATATTCCGGGGCGGGTAAAGCGGTCTGGAGCGACCAGCGGGCAGTTTGCTCTCCCCATCACAGGGCCGCATTCCCCGCGATGTGCTGAGGTCGTCCCGCAGCGGTTAAGTATGAAAAAAGCGAATAAAAACAATGCCAGTCAGACTTAACTGACTGGCATTCTGGTCTGAACCCGGTGGATTCATGCCATGACTCAGTGACGGCTGACGATGATCCTCCCGGTGCTCATGTTGCGGGCCTGACCGGTAACGCTGATCTTGAGTCCATATTCGGGTAGCAGACGACCGGCGTCCGGGATCTCCTTGCTCTGGTAGCTGCGGGAATCCTTGAACACCCGGTTCGGGGTGATCCAGAAGTCGCGCAGCAGGGAGCCGCTCGGGTGTTTGAGGTCGAGGGGGCGCTGGAAGCCCAGGCCGAAGGCAGCATCGTGGATCTGGTAACGAGTGCCGGCCACGGCCCCATCGCTCCACGTGAGGGTGCGCTGATCCCCGTCCACCACCCCGAGGAAGCCTTCACCCGGGTGCTGGCCCACCCAGTTGTTAGCCTGGCTGCTGTCCACGTACCAGAGCAGCATGCCCGGCTCGTAACGCATCAGCTGGTCGGCCACGTTGATGTGGGCCAGCCCCTTGTCCACCCCCGCATGGTTGCGCCACTCGGCCAGATAGTAGTGATCCTTGGCCTCGTTGCCATCGTTCTTCACAAAGCCGGCCAGGGTAAAGGCCGCACTGCCCTCGGCCCCGTCACTCAGCAGGGTGTCGCCATCGGCGAGGATCTGCAGCTCGTCCACGAACAGCCCGTTTTCGGCTACGCCGCCATCACTCTGGTATTGCAGGGTGAGGGTGATCTGCTGGCCGGCCCAGGGGGTGAGGTCGAACTCGGCATCGGTCCAGCCGTTGGAGTTGCCGGTGATGCCGACCCCGAAGCCGATCCCGTTCGGATCGTCACTGGTGGTCAGGTTGCCTGGGATGGGTTCGCCATTGACCAGCACCCGACCGTAGTCAAAGCCATCTTCGATCTGATACCAGGCCTTGAAGAGCAGGCTGGCGCTCTGCCTGCCGCCGAGATCCAGCTTGAGGCTCATGCGGTTGTCCAGGTTGTTGCCCTTGCCGCCGTGGTACTGGTACTGACCGGCATAGGGCGGGTTGAGGGGCACCTGTTTGGCGGGCAGGTTGATGCGCACCACGTCGTCGTTGCGTCCCTTGTCGTTGGCCTGATCCAGCATGTAGACGTTGCCGCGAGGGTTGAGATCGGCAAGCTGCACATTGCTGCCGTGCAGCCAGTTGCCCCCGAGGGAGGCCTGCAGGAACTCCTTGGCCCAGGGGGAGAAGCCGGTCGGCTCGGTGCCACCGATGACCCCGGCCCAGGAGCCTGAGGACATGATGGACCAGGTCGCCACCGGTTCCCCCTTGCCGCTGTACTTGGTGTCGTACTCGTCCGGCAATCCCAGGTCGTGGCCATATTCGTGGGCACAGACCCCGGCCGCCGCATCGATGGGCTGGATGGTGTAGTCGTAGGCGGCGAACTGGCCGCCGAAATCGCCGTTCGGGCTGCTGGTGCCGGGGATGGGGTAGGGGGCGCCCAGGTTCCAGCGATGGGCCCAGATGGCATTCTCGCCGAGATCGCCACCCCCCGCCTCTTCGCCGACGCTGGAGTGGAAGATCATCAGGTGGTCGATGAGGCCGTCCGGCTCGTCCCGGTTGCCGTTGCCATTGAGATCGTAACGATCCTCCTGATCAAACTCGGCCAGATCGATGGCAGGATCTGCCGCCACCTGCGCCAGCGCCTCCTTCACCAGCTCCCGTACCGCCGTTTCGTTCTGGTTGCTGCCGTAGTAGGCCGCGTCCTTCCTGGCTGTGTACCAACCCGCCACCTGACCGCGCACGCTGTAGCTCTGGCCGGACTGCTGCTCGTAGAACTGGCGCATGGAGATGAAGCGTTCGCCGTTCGGACCGGCATAGCCTTTGGACGAGAACAGCAGATCGTTGTAATGCGCCTGGCTGTAGTCCGGGTAGTACATCTTGGTGAGCTCGGGGGTAACGCTGTTCTTCGGGTAGTCGGGGAAGTCCACCAGGATGGCGAGGATCTTGTCCTTGCGCATCTTGCCCCTGTAATGCTCCTTCTCGATGGCCTTGAGCAGCAGGGTGGGCACCCGATCGCCGGGGCGGGCGGTGCCGTTCAGGCGGATCTTCTTGAGGATGCGCTCCCGTACCTTGCCCTCTTTCACCGCCAGGGTGCCACTGTTGCCGTTGTAGGCCCGTGACTTGTCGCGGTAATAGCGGGTCAGGGCCGCCTGCTCCATCTCGGGGGAGGCCAGGGTCGGGATCCGGCCGCTCTTCTTGAGCATCTCCAGCACCTTCACCTCGTCGGCGAGGGGGGCATCGAAGGGGCCATGGACCGGGGCGGCCATGACATGGTTTCCAATCATAAGGGTCGAGCCGATAATTAGGCTCGTTATTGTTGTTTTGGGCATTGCAATGTGCTCCTTCACATGATCAGAAAGGAGCCCGTCGGGCTCCTTTTCCGGACGGGGAGTGATTCACCCGCGTCCCTTTATGCCTTTGGATTGGTCCTTTGTCATCAGCACCTCGATGGTGGAAAACGCTGACCTGAAAGAAGCATGTGATGTGTTTTGACTGTCTTGTGCCGGATGATGAAGGTATCTATGGGTGACACTTGTCAATGGTGGGTTATTACACTTTTTTAACCTTTTTGCGGACACCACCATTTGGGAGGAGGCGTGAGAGGCAGTTATCTTGGTCCGCCGCATTGAGCCCGTTGCGCTCTGCGGGTATGCTTTGCCGCAACCACCCCCTGGCGGCGAGCGGGCCGACACGGCCGCAGCGTGCCCGCCAACAGGGGCTACATCCATCCAATACCGTCTGGGGTTTATATGAGTATCAACATGCAAGAGTGGCGCGAAGAGACCACCGCCATCGTCAACGAGCTGCTGGCCGATGGCAGCAACCCGGATCTGGACTACGAGATTGAGCACCACTTTGCCTGTCAGGACTTCGATCTGCTGGAGAAGGCGGCGGTTGACCTGTTCAAGGCCGGCTTCGAAGTGACCGATGCCGAGGAGATGGAACTGGACGACGGCGCCACCATCTTCTGCTTCGATGCTACCGTGGAGTGCAAGCTGGATATCGAGACCATCGTCTCTGACATCGAGAAGATGCTGCCTATTCTGGAAAAGTACGGTGTGGACTACGACGGTTGGGGCACTTACTTCCAGGAGTAAGCCTGGGTCGGCGGCGGCTGTGTGCATCATGGTCCATGACGGCTGATGCACAGCCAGACAATCAAAAGGCCACCCCTGGGGTGGCCTCGTTGTTGATGGCGGGTCAAGCCGGCAACTGGTAGTTGCTGGCAAACTCCCCGGGGGGCAGAGGGCGACTGAACAGATAGCCCTGCAGCCGATCGCAGCCCGCCTGTACCAGCCAGGCCTGCTGCTCTACCGTTTCCACCCCTTCTGCGGTGATCCTGATGCCGAGTTCATGACCCAGACCGATGACGGAGCGGACGATGGCGGTGGTGGCCTGGTTGCTGGCCAGCCCCTGGGTGAAGCTCTTGTCCAGCTTGAGGGTCGCCACCTGCAGCCGCGGCAGGTAGGCGAGCGAGCAGTAACCGGTGCCGAAGTCGTCGATGGCGAGCTGGAAGCCCGCCTCGATGAGGCAGGCCAGATTGCTCTCTATCTCGTCGGCATTCTCCATCAGCACCCCTTCGGTGATCTCCAGCTCCAGCTGCCAGGGGGCCAGCCCGTGGCGCTCGATGCAGTCGAAGATCTGCGGGCAGAGTTCGGGATCGCGGAACTGCAGCGGTGACAGGTTGATGGAGAGCACCAGGTCAGGGGCCGCCACCTGCCAGCGCGCCAGCTGGGCACAGCCCAGCTCCAGCATCAGTTGACCGAGCTGGCCGATGAGGCCCAGCTCTTCCGCCAGGGGGATGAACTCATCGGGGGAGATCATGCCGAACTCGGGGTGAGGCCAGCGGCAGAGCAACTCGGCCCCGTGCAGCCGGTTGCTGTGGGTGCAGATGATGGGCTGGTAGACGGCGGTCAGCTCGGCCGATTTGATGGCCAGCGGCAACTGGGCGGCGATGAGCTGACGGCGCTTGAGCTTGGCATCGAGATCGGGATCGAACAGGGTGCAGTGTTGCTGCTGACGTTTGCCCTGTGCCAGCGCGGCCTCCGCGTGACTCAACAGACGCTCGGCCTCCTTGGCCTTGCCGTGGGCGATGCCGAGGAAGACCGGGATCTGGATCCTGTGCTCCTCGACCTGGTAGGGGGCCATCAGTTCCTGTTGCAGGTTGCGGCTCCACTCATCCAGGGAGAGGGGAAGCTCGGGCAGCAGCAGGGCGAAGTCATCGGCAGCGACCCGGCAGAGCAGGGACTGAGGCGGCGCCAGCCGTTGCAGACGGCGCGCCACCTGGCTCAGCAGGCGGTCGGCGACCCGGATGCCGAAGCGATCGTTGATCTCGCGAAAATGTTGCAGATCCACCAACAGCAGGCTGGCCTTGCGGGCGCCGAGGTGGCGGCTGGTCTGCAGGAAGTGGGAGAGCTTGAGCAGGCCGGTGAGGCTGTCGTAGTGCTGCTCCTGCTGCAACTGGGCCTGGGTGGTACGCAGTCCGGTGATGTCACGGCTCAGGGTGAGAATGCCGAGGGCGTTACCCTCGTCGTCCGGGACTTCGACCCGGGTGACTTCCAGATGGCGGCCCTTGCCCTGGGCATCCATCACGCAATATTCACCCTGTCCCAGGGTCTGTTCGACGGGGAGACGGGGGGGCACTCGTCGACCCAGGGCGTCGCTTGCCGTCAGGCCCATGAAGTCGAGAAAAGCCTGATTGCAGTCGATGAGCACGCCCTGGTGATCTTCGAGGCGAATAAGATCCGGGATGGCATCCAGCAGGCGGCGCTGCAACAGTTGCTGCTGGCGGAAGGTTTGCTCCAGCTCCTTGCGCTGATCGATGGCGCTGACCATGGCAAAGAGGGCAAGGGGGTTGCCCTGCTCGTCATAGAGCGGCACCTTGTGGATCTCCATCCAGTTGGTGTTGGCGCCACTGTGGCAGTGCCATTGCTGGTGCAGCAGGGGTTTTCCTTCGGCCAGCAGGCGCCCGTCCTCCTCACGGAACTGATCGCCCCAGGGCATCTCGGCGTCCGTCTTGCCGACGAGGTCGCTTGGCTGCTGTAGTCCTGCCTCCCGGGCGAAGGCCTTGTTGGCAAACAGGTACCGTCCGGCCGTATCCCGGCAGAAGATATTCATGGGTAACTGGTCGATGATCTGCTGCAGCAGCGCCAGGGAGAGCGAAGAATTCACGTGAGCACTCACGGGGGAGACTTCGAGCAAATCTATGATAACAGGTCAGTTTTGTAAAGCTTGGGTTAAGAATCCACCATTTATGTGGATCCCTGCTGACAGTCTGTGTCGTGATCGCCATAATAGCCGCCGATTGGCCTGTGGTGGCCTTATGGATGAGAGAAGCAGCATGAAGAAGATAATGGGGGGCGCCCTGGCCCTGTTGATGGTGGGTTGTGCCAGTGACAACAATGGTGGCGAGCAGTACCGCTATACCCCGCCGGTTGCCAAGGCGACCAACAACACCCAGGAGATGGCAATTCCGGTGGATCTGGTGTGGGCCCGCGCCGAGAAGTGGTTTGGCGATCACGGTCTGAACATCGAAAACAGTCAGCGTGGCTCAGGTCTGATGACCGCCAACGTCGAAAACTCGGCCGAGGGGCTGGAGTGGCTGGATTGCGGCACCATGGGTTCCAAGGTCGCACTGGGCAACCCCAATCTGCAGATCAATCTGATCATCACCCAGAGCGGCAACAACAGCGTGGCGACCGTCAACGTCAAGGGCAACACCCAGCTCTACTTCGTCGAGTCCTCCGGCGAGCGCGTGCTGGCCCCCTCCATCACCCCAGTCTGCGTCTCCCGCGGCAGCCTGGAGCAGAGTCTGTTCGCCACCCTGGGCAACTGATCCTGCCCTGCCTGTGCGCATGAAAACCCCGTTGCCTGCAACGGGGTTTTTGTTTTTGATCCGCTAGCCGGGCAGGGCAGGCCAGCCCTGCTGGCGGAAGCGGCCAGGCGCCATCCCGCTCGACTGCTTGAATGCCTTGGCAAAGGAGGCCTCCGACTGATAGCCGACCCGCTGCGCCACCTCGCCCAGAGGGAGTTGATCCGGGTGGCGCAGCAGTTCGGCCGCCCGCACCATCCGCACCCGTACCATGAAGTCCCAGACGCTGCAGCCCAGCCGCTGGCGAAAGTGGCGAAAATAGGTGGCGCGGGACATGGCGGCCAGCGCCGCCAGTTCATCCACGCTCCAGGGGTGGGCCGGGTCGGCCAGCATAGCCTGCAGCGAACGGCCCAGCCTGGGGTCTTGCAGGGCGCCGACCAGCCCGAGCGCCCCGTGCGGATCGCTGGCATGGGCCCGCAGCCCCATGGCCAGCAGCACCTGACTCAGGGCCGTCAGCACAGCCCCCGAGCCCTGTTGTTCGCGCAGCAGCTCCTGGCGGATCAGGCAGAGCACCAGACTCAGCGCCTGCTGCGACTCGCTGGCGAGCAGCGGGATGCAGAGCGGGCTCGGCAGGGCATCCAGCAACAGCGGCCGCAGCGGTCCCTGATAGCGGTACTCGCCGCACAGAAACTCCACCTGATCGCCGCCATCGCCCCTCTGCGGCAGCAGCCCGTCGCCCGGCTCGGCCAAGGCCAGGGTGTCGCCTTCCCGCCAGATGGTATGGGGCTCGCCACCGGGCAGCAGCAGCAGATCGCCCGGGCGCAGTGCCACGTCGTCGCCCTGCGCCGTGGTGACCCGGATCTCTCCCCTCATCAGCAGGTGAAACGGCATCACCCCGGCCGGGCTCTGCGCGTGGGGCAGTCTGAAACCGCCGCGATAGAGGCAGCGCACATCGAACGTGCCCTGGATGCCGGCCTGGCTGATCAGCTGGTCTATCTGGTTCATGATTCTATTTGACTGTTATTTGCGTCTTTAAAGTATTAAACGACTCAAGTCTCGATGCAATACTGGCTTCATCGAGCAGGCAGGGGCCTGTTCTGTCACACCGGAGAGTCAAGATGCAAGACTGGGATCAATACCGCAAACAGTTGATGGGCCGCGTCATGGAGCTGGGCACCCTGAGCCCGGATACCCTCAAGGGTTATCAGCAGCTGTCGTCCGCCGGCAGCAAGAGCGGTGTACTCGATGGCAAGACTCGCGAGCTGATCTCGCTGGCGGTGGCCGTCACGACTCGTTGCGATGGCTGCATCGCCGTCCATGCCGATGCCGCCCTCAAGCAGGGGGCCAGCCGGGCGGAGATTGCCGATGCACTGGGGGTTGCCGTTGCCATGAATGCCGGGGCCGCCATGGTCTATTCCGCCCGGGTGCTGGACGCCATCGATCGTTGAGCCAGGGTGGGGCGGCTCTGACGCCGTCCTGCCGCCAGGTTGTCGGTCTGTCGGCCAGCCCCTGCTGGTCCCAGCAAGTTGAGTGACCCTGCCTACCTTTGCCACGCCCACGGACGTGGCTTTCTTGTCTGCGGGCTGGCCTGCCGGCCATGGTTTGCGCTTTCCAGAAACAAAACCCCCGGCTGGGCCGGGGGTTGGATGCTTATCTCAGGGGATCAGGGCTGGAGCGCGCTGTCACCGTGAAACAGCACCCGATCGCCGGACTTGAGCACATAACCCTTCCAGGGGAAGAGCTGATACTGGCCCCCTTGCCAGGAGTGATTGCCTTCCTCCCCTTGGCGAGCGAGCCTGATTTGCTCGCCGCTCGGCAGGGTCAGCTCGGCCTGGCTCTGATCGGCGTTGAACAGCACGAAGGCGCTGCCGGTCTCGGTGGCCTCGAGGGATTGCAGCCGCACCCCTTGCTCGAACAGGCGTACGCACTGGCCGAGCAGGGGGGACCACTGGTAACCGGCGCTGGCACGGCAGCCATGGGCATCCTGATCGTTGCCGACCAGTTGGGGAGGCTGGGTGCTGCAGGCCGCCAGCAGCAGGGAGGCGGCCATCAGGGTCAGGGTGCGCATGCTTACTCCTTGGGATCCCGCTCGATGACGACGTTGGCGAAACCCAGCTCCTTGAAGTAGTTCTCCCGGTAGTCCTTCACGCTCTTCTTGTCGCGGCGGCACACCTGGGCCAGCTGCTCTTCCATGGCGTGAAAGCGGGTGAGATCGATGCCTTCGGCGGCGGCAATGGCATCGTAGATGCTGTTGAACTTGTCGTTGGCGTATCCGATCTCTTTGGTTTTCTTGCCGTAGGTGTAGGTAATCTTGAACGCCATGGCGTTATTCCTTTGATTTGGCTTGCTTGCGCTGAACGTAGAGATAGAGGCTCTCTACCTTCTCTCGCGCCCAGGGGGTCTTGCGCAGGAACTTCAGGCTGGACTTGACGCTGGGATCGTCGGTGAAGCAGCGGATGTTGATCTGCTGCCCCAGCGCTTCCCAGCCGTAGTGTTCGACCAGGGCGGTGACAATCGCCTCCAGGGTCAGTCCGTGCAGCGGGTTGTTCTTCTGCGACGCGCCTGGCTGTGCAGGCTTGGGCTGATCGCTCATGCCTGCTCCGCCAGCGTGGCAAAGGGCTGACCCATGCGGGTGGTGACCCCGTTGGCCAGGTGGGGCTCGAAACCGGCCAGCATGCCGGGGCCAAACAGGCAGACGACGGTGCTGCCGAGCTTGAACAGGCCCATCTCGGCGCCTTTTTGCAGGGTGATGGCCTCATCGCCCTGGTAATCCCAGCGCACCACTTCCTTCTGCCTGGTCGGCGCTATGTTGCCGGCCCAGATGGTTTCGATGCTGGCGACGATAGTGGCGCCAACCAGCACCAGCGCCATGGGGCCGTGGGGGGTGCGGAAGGTGGCGACCACCCGCTCGTTGCGGGCGAACAGGTTGGGCACGTTTTCGGCGGTGAGCGGGTTGACGGAGAAGAGATCCCCCGGCACGAACACCATGCTCTCCAGCACGCCGTCCAGCGGCATGTGGATGCGATGGTAATCCTTGGGCGCCAGATAGATGGTGGCAAAGTTCCCATCCTTGAACGGCGCAACCAGATCCTCGAAGCCACCCAGCAGCTCGCGGGCGCTGTAGTCGTGGCCCTTGGCCTGGATGATGCGGCCCTGATGGATGGGACCGAGCTGGCTGACGGTGCCGTCCACCGGCAGGGCCAGGGTCATGGCATCCTCGACCAGCGGGCGGATCCCCGGCTTGAGCTCGCGGGTGAAGAAGGCGTTGAAGCTCGCGTAGTGGGCCGGATCTTCGTGCAGTGCCTCGCTCATGTCGACGCCGTACTGCTTGATAAAGGCCTCGATCACCCGGGTGGTGAGGTTGCCAGCCTCGGCGGCGGCAAGCTTGCCGACCAGGCGGGAGAGGGCGTGTTTGGGCAGGCAGTATTGACCGGCAATTTTCAGGTTGTCAGTGATGCTCATGATCTTCATCTGCTCTTTCTAAAAAGAGGGAGGTTGATTGGGTCACAGCCGGGCTTGTTGCCGACCGTGGCGGGCTTCCTGCATGGTTTCCAGGATGCGGTGATAGTTGTGGAAGCGGTCAGGGCTGATGGCGCCACTGCTGACCGCCGCCCGCAGGGCGCAGCCGGGATCATCCTTGTGGGTGCAGTCGCGGAACTTGCAACTGCCGAGGTAGTCGCGAAACTCCACGAAACACCAGGTGATGCGATCGGCTTCCAGGTGCCAGAGGGCGAACTCGCGGATCCCGGGGGAATCGATGAGATCGCCGCCGCTCGGGAAGTGATAGAGCCGCGCCGTGGTGGTGGTGTGGGTGCCCAGCCCCGAGTTTTCGGAGATCTCGCCGGTCAGCACGCCGAGCCCCGGCATCAGGGCGTTGGTCAGGGACGACTTGCCCACCCCGGACTGGCCGACGAAGATGCTGATCTTGTCGGTCAGTGCGGCCTTGAGCTGGTCGAGCCCCTCGCCGCTCTCGCAGCTCACCAGGATCACCGGGTAGCCGAGCTTGCGGTAGGCGGCGAGCTGGCCCTCGACCCGGGTGCGGGCCGCCTCGTCCAGCATGTCGACCTTGTTCAGCACGATGAGGGGGGCGATTTCCACATCCTCGGCGGCCACCAGATAGCGGTCGACTATGTTGGTGGAGAACTCGGGCATCACCGCCGAGACGATGACTATCTGGTCGATGTTGGCGGCGATGGGTTTGACCCCGTCGTAGAAGTCGGGCCTGGTCAGCACGGAGTGACGGGGATGCACCGCCTCGATGACGCCGGCGGTCGCGGCATTGAGGCCGGGACGCCAGACCACCTTGTCGCCGCACACCAGGCTGTTGATGCTGCTGCGACGCAGGTTGCTGCGGTGGATGGTGCCGTCGACGGCTTCCACGTCCGCGTGCTGGCCGAAGCGGCTGATCACCACCCCTTCGATGGCCGGGCCAAACAGGGTGTCATCCACTACTGTGGTGTGATCTTTTTGCAGCCGCCGTTCGCGGTTGGCCTGAACGCGCCTCTGTTGACCCAGATTGAGTTTTGCTTTCTTTGCCACTCGATTCGCCAGTTTATGAACAGATCCAAAGCCAGTATGATACATGCAAATTGGCAAAATTCCGCCATTCCTCCCAATAGAGAGAGCAATCATGACAGTCAGCGCGCAGAACCTGGTATGGATCGACATGGAGATGACGGGCCTGGATCCCGAACAGAACGTGGTTCTGGAGATCGCCACCATCATCACCGACAAGGATCTGAACGTGCTGGCGCAAGGGCCCGTCATCGCCATTCACCAGAGCGATGAAGAGCTGGCCAAGATGGACGAGTGGAACGTCAACACCCACACCAAGAGCGGACTGGTGGCCCGGGTCAAGGCGAGCGAGCACGACGAGGCCCGCGCCGTGGCCGAGACCCTCGAGTTCATCCGCCAGTGGGTGCCGGAGCGCACCAGCCCTCTGTGTGGTAACAGCATCGGCCAGGATCGCCGCTTCATGGTCAAGCACATGGGCGAGCTGGAAGCCTTCTTCCACTACCGCAACGTCGACGTCAGCACCATCAAGGAGCTGGTGCGCCGCTGGCAGCCGGAGCTGCTGGAGAAGTTCACCAAGAGCGGTTCCCATCAGGCGCTGGACGATATCCGTGAGTCCATCGCCGAACTGCAGTTCTACCGCAGCCACGTCTTCAAAATCTGAGTCCCCGGCAAGGGGTTGCCGTCGCCCGGTTGCTAAAATCGGCAGTTCGGCCAGCTTTTGAGCGAACGGCTGCACAGTGACAAAAAAGCCCTTGCAATTGGAATGACTGCTCTTATAATTCGGCTCCCGTACAGTAGCGCAAGCAACCAAATGCTGTACGGCCGTTTTAAGGTAGTTGCGGGAATAGCTCAGTTGGTAGAGCACGACCTTGCCAAGGTCGGGGTCGCGAGT